>Ga0209215_1000011_pt1 | contig 247623 bp, 217 predicted proteins | sample TexAe_OM2H0_M2_FD_187938 | JGI IMG/M metagenome (GOLD analysis project Ga0209215, IMG submission 187938) | Forest soil microbial communities from Davy Crockett National Forest, Groveton, Texas, USA - Texas A ecozone_OM2H0_M2 (SPAdes) (version 2) | ecosystem: Environmental > Terrestrial > Soil... | reverse complement strand
AAGAAATCCTCACGACGATCTACACAACTAAAGGAATCCTCACATGCGTCAATCAATATTGGCTGCCTATATCGATCAACTTCTCAACAAAACAACGACTCACTTTTCGCGAATCTCGGACGTACGCTTTGGATTAATTGCTTGGCGCAACCCCATTGGGGTTGCTCAATGCGATTGAATCGACCCAGGGTTGCTGCAACCTGGGATAGCCAGACATCGACAACGACACAACCCAAACGGGGTTGTGCCAAAAGAAATCCTCACGATGATCTACACAAAGGAATCCTCACATGCCTCAATCGTTATCGGCTGTCTATATCCATCTCATCTTCTCTACAAAACAACGCTTTCCTTTCTTAAGGGAGGAGACTCTTCAACGCGAACTTCACGCGTATCTCGGACGGGTTTCGAAAGAACTTGATTGTCCTCCTTTGAAAGTAGGTGGGGTGGAAGATCATGTTCACCTGCTAGCGAGGTTTGGACGATCAATCACCCAGGCGGAGTGGATTAAAGAGCTAAAAAGAGTTTCCAATATTTGGTTAAGATCGGAATGCGGTCTAAAGAAGTTTGCCTGGCAGGCTGGTTACGCAGACTTTTCGGTTAGCGCTTCAAATCTTGAACAAGTAAAGAGGTATATAGAAAACCAGAAGCAGCATCATCGACGGATGAGTTACCAAGATGAGGTGCGTAAGTTTTTGAGGCGATATCACCTTGAGTGGGATGAACGATACCTGTGGGATTAGTGTTTGGCGCAACCCCGTTGGGGTTGCGATTTGTGAGAGGCAACCCAGGGTTGAAGCAACCCTGGGCTCTGATGCGTTGCCCCTTTGGGGCAAAAGAGGGCGAAGCGGCCAAAGAGGGAGAAGCTGGGGCAAAAGAGGCGAAGCGGCAAAAGAGGGCGAGCTAGGGCAATGGGATGAGGCCTTAACTTTCTTTTATGACCAGCCCTTCTTTGTCGAGTTTCCATTCGAGGACTTCGACACCTTCTTCAACCGCCAATGCGCGCTCGACATCATCGCGTCGACCCGGTGTACACAAGAACGCGATACATCCGCCGCCACCCGCACCACAAACTTTCGCTGCTTCAGCTCCGTTTGCCAAGGCCTTCTCAACCAACATATCCATCTGAGGCGTGGTTATCGTCGGAGCGAGTTGTTTCCGATTTGGGTAAGCCTGCTTCATTGTTTGAGAGACTTTGGCCCAATCATTTGCAAGCAGGGCCTCGCGAACACTTCTGGCCGAGTCACGAATCCCATCAAACAATTCAAACAGGTGTGTGTCACCATCGATATGCTTTTTGAAAACTTCCCAGTTGTTAATTCCTGACATTCTGGGCTCACCCGTGTAACAAATGGCAATCCGTTTCTCTAGCTCATCTGTGTTTATCTTGAGTGCCTCACGCTCGATACCATCCGGTCGAAAGTGAACAGCCGATACCGAACCATAAAGCGGAGGATAATAGTCCTGAAAACCTGCTGGCACCCTGATCACCGTCGACTCCACGTTCGCGGCTAGCGTGACAAACTTCCGCTCGTCGTAACGATTTCCAACCAGTCGGTTCAGCGCACCAATCACAGCAATAGCCAGCGCCGAAGATCCACCAAGTCCGGCACCAGCGGGTACCGCGCTCTCTGCAACTAAATGGAATCCGGTAGTTGGTTTAAAGAAGTGAACCAGTTTTGAGATCAACTCTAAGCGTTCTTCAAGCAACAGATCTTCGATTGCCGCGAGGTCGGTTTCAAAAACAACCTTGCGATCACGTGACTCGAGAACGATCCGGCCATCATCACGCGTCTCGATTCGACAGGTAGCGCGCAAGGAGAGTGCAAAATTAACCGTGATTGCGCCTGGATGAAATAAGTAGAGTGGCCAGATGTCGATAGTGCCGCCGGCCAGGTCAACCCGTGGAGGTGCAGAAGATTCGATTATCATTTATTCGATTGTTTTTGAGTCTTTGCTTTTTGAATTCCCGCTTACGGCGTCCGCAATCGTCGGGTAGGAAAACAAATTACCAAACAAACTAAAAAGTACAAAACTAGTCTGCGTCATCCGGCTTCGAAACAATCGGCTTCTTCGGCTCGACGCGTCGTTGTCGCTTTAATGGATTGTGCTCTTGAATCTCCTGACGAAGATCCTGAAATTTCTCTGTCGCTGCTTGTTCCAACTCCTGTAGTCGCTCAGGATCTGCTTGTTCCATCTTGTTGGAGAGCCAGAACCGTTCGATCAAATAGAAAGCTACAATCCCAAGAACCACAATTACCAGTAGCACCTTACCCAACCGCTGAAAGTCGCCGATCAGTCCGATCACAGCGCCGCTAAAGAAGTAGCCAGCACCCGCCAATACGAAAACCCAAACAAAGCAACTCGCAAGGGAAACTGGTAGAAACTTTAGATAGCTCATTCGTCCGACGCCGTAAAACACGCACGACGCCCAACGAAGGCCATAAATGTATTTCGACAGGAATATTGAGAGAGGCCCGAACTTGTTGGTAAGTCTTTCTAGTCGAGGTTTGGCGGCCCGATAAAACCGGAACTCCCGTACACTTTCACAAAACGCACGACCCGCCAGATAAGCCAGATTATCGCTTATGCACCCGCCCAGCGTTCCCCAGAGCAAAACTCGCGCAAAGCTGTATTCCCCAAAGAAATAACTGTGAGCCAACACCCCCGCAAGGAGCAAGGTGATGTCACCCTCGATCATAACGAGGATAAAGACTGCGTAAAGACCGTATTGACCGATTAGGTCATAAAGGAAATCAAGACTATGCATCGAGCGGTATGGGGCTATGAGTACAGGTCAATCAGTCCATTTGCGACAGAATAAACTGGAGGGTCTAATGTTGACTACTCTCCTTTGCTTCATTATCTTGCGGTGGCTTGACTACCAGCACCGGACACGAAGCGTGTCGCACAACCGCCTCCGCCGTAGAGCCAAAAAGGATCCGGCCCAGACCGGTACGTCCATGTGACGAAATCACAATTAGATCTACTGCTCGTTCTTTCGCGACACGCACTATTTCCGAAGCGGCTTCACCATGAACAAGTAATTCTTCGACCTCGAGACCGGCGCATTCTTCGCATTCAGCCAGCTTCGGAAGCTCACGTTCGGCGGAATCTTCAAGTTGTTCAGTTATATCGGCAATTGGGAGGGGCTCAGTCATTCCTGAGTAACCAACCGTTGGAACAATGGGCTCAATTACGTTGACGCAAATAATTGAAGCTTTGAATGTGCGAGCCAGGGATGCGGCGTACGAAAGTGCGTAGTTGCCACACTCACTGAAGTCCGTAGGCAATAAGATGGATTTAATATTCATCAGAAGAGCCTTACTTTCGTCTGTTACTTAGAACGAGATCTGACACTCTGAGATCAGAATCAAAGTACAAAGCGCAAAGCCTCAGCCAGTGGAGCGATTAACATCAAGGGATCGAAGGACTAATTCTACTCTGCAAGGCATTGGTTTGACAGCCCTGAAACGCTGGACTATGCTTCGCTGTAAGTGGCGTCTTACCAACCTGAAGTAGATCAAATTAGATATGACTACCCCCCAATCGAACTACATAGGTATTAACCTCTATGGCCACCAGGTTCGTGGCGCTCTCGTCAACTCCGAAGGCTCAATAATTCAGCGGATTGAGGCGCAATTCTCGCAGGAAACGGTGGTGGAGCAGGTCGCAGTGCTTGCTCGCGACCTCGGTTCAGCCAGCAACCACGTAGCCGCTATCGGGATTGCGATTCCGGGCCTAGTGAACCGGCAGACCGATCGAGTTGTTGTTTCGCGAGATCTGCCATCGACAATGCGCGACGATCTTCATTCAGAATTGAGTCGCGCAACCGGTTTGCGAGTTGAAATTGAAAATGACGCAAACGCGGCCGCGTACGGTGAATACAAGGTTGGAGCTGGTAGAGGCAGTCGCGACATCTTTTACATGATGATTGGTGACGGGATCGGTGGCGCGATCATTCTCGACGGAAAATTGTGGACCGGTTCATCGGGATTCGCAGGTGAGGTTGGCCACATCACAATCGACACTGAAGGTTTGGAGTGTGTTTGTGGGAATACCGGCTGTTTGGAGACGGTAGCTTCGGCGACGAGCATTGTGCGTCGAGCGCGTGAACGACTAAATCGAGATGGCACCTCCTCGTTGTCGCGTTTGGCACTCAACAAAGAGTTCACAGCGTCAGACGTGGCGCGTCAGGCAAATGAAGGTGACGATTTCGCACTCATGATGATCGAGCGTACCGGAAAGTACATTGGGACCGGCGTCGCAAGCGTTATTAATCTTCTAAATATTGAGCGCATTGTACTTGGAGGCGGCGTGATGGAGGCTGGAGATCTGATTCTCAACCCCATTATCCAGGAAGCAAAACGACGTGCTTTCCAGCCGTGCTTTGAAGCGACACAGATTGTGGCTGCGAAGCTTGGAGTAGATGCGGGCACTATCGGGGCGGCCATGTTGGCTAAGGATGCCGCGTTTTAAAATACGAGAGGAAGACTAACCTGCTACTCGAATAAAACGACAATTTGAAAAAATTGTCCCATCTGGTAAAGTACCCTCACTTTGCAATAAGACAATTAAAAACGGTTTTCTGCGGACGGTTGCGTCTGTTTGGTCAGTTGCATACGCCCCCTTGTGAAATGTTTCCTGAACGTTTATGGATAAGTAGTATCAACTTCGCTCGGAGTTTTAGAGCCCTCGATTAAACCTGCGGCGATGCCACAGATCTTTCATCACAGCACTAACGCACTGGCGAAGCTTACTATCTATGGCGCCATTTTTATTGCTGTTGCCCTTCTCTGGGTTACGGTTGAACTAAACCGATCATCCTGGAACACCGGCCAATGGGTTGAGCGTCAACAGCCTGTCCAATTCAGTCATAAACACCACGTTGGCGACGATGGGGTTGACTGTCGTTACTGCCACACTTCTGTCGAAACTGCTGCTTCGGCGGGCATGCCGTCAACAAACACCTGCATGAACTGTCATAAGCAGCTTTGGGCCGACTCTCCGTATCTTGAACCTGTCCGCGCCAGTTTCCGAAATAACAAACCAATCGAATGGGTTCGAGTTCACGACCTACCTGACTTTGCCTACTTCAACCACAGCATCCACGTAAACAAAGGCGTCGGTTGCTCAACCTGTCACGGTCGAGTCGACGAAATGCCGATTGCGTATCAGGCGTCGACTTTACAGATGGAGTGGTGTCTGGACTGTCATCGTAAGCCCGAACGGTTTATCCGACCGAAGGACAAGATTTTCGACATGAAGTGGCAACCGGAGAACAAGAGCGCGAAGGAACTTTCGGACGCCGTGCAATTAAAAAAGGATTACAAAATCCAGGGCTTTCAAGTGTTGACGAGTTGTTCGACTTGTCATCGATAGAGAAGAGTTGGAATGAGCGATAGCGACCGTCACATAAACTTTCAGCTTATGCGCGATCACATTCTTGCTATGCAGGATGGCAAGAGTGCGAACGCCGGCAAGCAATACTGGCGGAGTTTGGAAGAGCTCGCTGATAGTCCGGCATTCTCTGAATTTGTCGCTCGCGAATATCCGCAACATGCGGAGGAATGGAATGATCCAATTGAGCGTCGTACTTTCATCAAGCTGATGGGGGCTTCGCTTGCGCTCGCGGGCCTGAGCGGATGTGTATTCCAGCCACCTGAAAAAATAGTTCCTTACGTGAAGCAGCCTGAAGAGGAAGTTCCCGGTAAAGCCCTATACTTTGCCTCGGCGGCAATGCTTTTCGGAGCCGCTACTCCAATTCTGGTTAGAAGTAACGAAGGTCGACCCACAAAGATAGAAGGTAATCCAGACCACCCAAACAATCGTCCACTTGAATCCTCAGCCGAGAATCCGTTGCGTGACTCGCGAGGTTCTAGCGCGACCGATATCTTTGCGCAAGCCTCGATACTGAGTCTTTATGATCCGGACCGCTCGCAGACGCTGACATACCGCGAAGACATTCGCACCTGGACCGCGTTTGTTGGTGAGATGCGTACGGCACTTGATGAACAAAGGGCCAAGCAAGGTGCCGGCATTCGATTTCTGACCGAGCCAATCACTTCGCCAACACTTGGCGCCGAAATGAAGGCGCTTTTGACTTCGCTTCCACAGGCGAAGTGGCATCAGTACGAACCAGCCAATCGTGACAACGCACGAGCGGGTGCTGTCATGGCGTTGGGCCAGGCCCTTAATACTGTTTACCGTTTCGATCAAGCTGCGCGCGTGGTATCGCTCGATAATGATTTTCTTTCCTGCCTACCCGGTTCGCTGAGATACGCTCGCGAATTCATGTCACGCAGGCAGGTGACTGAAGAGAAAGCCGAGATGAATCGGCTCTATGTAATCGAGACGACGCCGAGTAATACGGGTGCTTCGGCTGATCATGAATGGTGCGTAAAGCCCAGTGAGTTTGAAGGAGTTGTGAAGGCGCTGGCGGCGAGTCTCGGTGTTGGCGGACTCGGTTCCACTGGCTCAGCTCCCGCCTGGCTTGGACCACTCGCTCGTGATCTACAGGCACATAAAGGCGCGAGCATTGTAATACCTGGCGATCAGCAACCGGCGATTATTCACGCGCTCGCACACGCCATCAATAATGCGCTAGGTAATGTGGGAAAGACCGTCTTCTACGCCGATCCACTTGAAACTGAATGGGTCGATCAACGTCAATCACTGCAAGAGCTGGTTAACGATCTGGACGCAGGAAAGGTTGAACTGCTCGTAATTGTCGGGGGTAATCCGGTCTACAACACGCCCGTCGATCTTAAGCTCGACTTCGAGCGACTCAAGAAAGCAAAACTACGCGTACACCTCAGCCAGTACAAAGATGAAACGTCGGAAGTTTGTCATTGGCATGTTCCTGAAGCTCACTATTTAGAATCGTGGGGAGACGCGCGCTCTTATGATGGCACCGTCAGTATCGTTCAGCCACTAATACAACCGCTCTACGATGGTAAGACCGCGATGGAATTACTCGCTGTTTTCACCGAGCAATACGACCGCAAACCGTACGACATTGTGAAACAGTACTGGCAGACGAAGGGTATTCGGACTCAATCAGCGGAGCCGTCGGAGAATGAGCAGCAGGTACAAGCGGCCAGCGCGGCGGCAGGAGCAAGTCGAAGTGCGACCGCGGCAGCGGCAAGGACTGGTCAGCCGCAGCCTCAACAGCAAGCGTCCAGTGCAAATGATTTCGAGTCGGTGTGGCGTCGATCCTTGCATGATGGCTTCATTCCAAACACTGCTCTGCCAGTGAAAACAGTTTCGACGCAAGCGGCTTTTGCGAACCAGGCCACTCAGCCTTCGGTGCCAGCTTCCGCGACTGGATTTGAAGTGGTGTTCCGTACCGATCCTTCGATCTACGACGGCAGATTCGCAAACAACGGTTGGTTACAGGAGTTACCCAAACCGTTGACAAAGGTAACCTGGGACAATGTTGCGGTCATTAGTCCTAACTCAGCACAGCAAGTCTTCGGTGTTCGCGACAATGGCGGAAGTGTAAAAGGTCGTGAGCATTATGTGCCGACTGCTGACCTCGTAAATCAACAGGGCAACAAGGTTCGTGTCCCGATTTGGATATTGCCGGGGCAGCCTGACAATGTTCTTACGGTCCATCTTGGTTACGGGCGCAGGCTCGCCGGCCGGGTTGGCAGTGGTGTTGGCGATGCCAAAAGAGTTGGGTTCGATGCTTACCAGATTCGTGCATCGTTCGCGCCATGGTTTGCCACTGGAGTAAGGGTTGAAAAAGCGCCAGAAAAGTATGAACTGGCGACGACTCAGCTCCACTTCAACATGGAGGACCCTAACTTCAGCAAGGTACCGCGAGACATCGTGCGCTCTGAGACATTTGAAGAGTTTCGGAAAGGTGAGAAACACGAGGAACATGAGCACCCGTCTATTTATCCGGGTTTTGACTATAAGGACCAGGCGGTCAATGCGCCCAACTATGCCTGGGGAATGGCGATCGACTTAAACAACTGCGTCGGTTGCAATGCTTGTACGATCGCCTGCCAGTCGGAGAACAACATACCTATCGTAGGTAAGGAACAAGTTGCGCGCAGTAGGGAGATGCATTGGATCCGCGTCGATACTTACTTCAAGGGAATGGATCCAGCCAAGCCTGAAGGCACCAGCTTCATGCCCGTGCCTTGCATGCATTGCGAAAACGCACCTTGCGAGCCCGTGTGTCCTGTGCACGCAACTGTACACAGCGCGGAAGGTTTGAACGACATGGTCTACAACCGTTGTGTTGGCACCAAGTATTGTTCGAACAACTGTCCGTACAAAGTGCGACGCTTCAACTTCTTCCTCTATCAGGATTGGGAAACTCCCACATACCAGTTGATGCGCAACCCGGATGTGTCTGTGCGCAGTCGCGGCGTGATGGAGAAATGCACTTATTGTGTGCAGCGCATTCAGAGCGCGAAGATTCAATCAGAAATTGAAGGTCGACGAGTTCATGATGGGGAGATTGTTACTGCCTGTCAGGCAGTTTGTCCGACCGAAGCGATTGTTTTTGGAGATGTCAATGATCCGAACAGTCGCGTATCGAAGATTAAGGCGAGCGAGCGCGACTACTCCTTGTTGGGAGAGTTGAATACAAAGCCGCGTACTACCTACTTGACGAACCTAAAGAACCCCAACCCGGAGTTGTCCGACAAGCTTTAGCTTGTCGAAGACTGCGGCAGCGGACTGTTTAAGTGCTTTAGTAGCGGACGGAACCCGTGGCGACAAGCTAAAGCTTGTCGGACATTTTTAAACATGGCTGACGAACCAAAAAAACCATACATGGAAGGTCCGATGCATTCGACCTCCCCGGTGATTGATCCCGGGATGACGTTTGCATCTGTGACCGACAAGATCAGCTCGATCGTCTTGAAGCGCAAGACGTCGATCGCCTGGTTTTTTGGTTTTGCTCTGGCGTTTGCGCTCTTCCAGTTGATGCTCTTAGCGATCACCAACCTTGTCTTCGTAGGAATTGGACTCTGGGGCGTCAACGTACCTGTAGCCTGGGGAATAGACATTCTCAACTTTGTCTGGTGGATCGGAATCGGTCACGCGGGAACCCTGATATCCGCAATCCTTTTGTTGTTGCGACAGCAATGGCGAACCTCGATCAACCGCTTTGCGGAAGCGATGACGTTATTCGCAGTCGCACAAGCAGGTATGTATCCAATCTTTCACCTTGGCCGGCCGTGGCTGGCGTATTGGCTGTTTCCTTATCCAAACACGATGGGCATCTGGCCGCAGTTTCGGAGTCCATTGATGTGGGACGTGTTTGCGGTTTCGACGTATGCCACGGTTTCGGCGATGTTCTGGTTTGTTGGTTTGATTCCTGACTTTGCGACACTTCGTGATAGAGCTCGAAGCAAGCCCTTCCAAATGATTTACGGGATGCTGGCAATGGGATGGCGTGGTTCAGCCCGTCACTGGCATCGCTACGAAATGGCTTACCTGCTGCTGGCCGGACTCGCAACTCCACTAGTGCTGTCAGTTCACACGATCGTCAGTTTTGACTTTGCGGTGGGCATAATTCCGGGCTGGCACGCGACGATCTTTCCTCCTTACTTCGTCGCTGGCGCTATTTATGCAGGTTTTGCAATGGTGCTGTTGCTCACCATTCCGCTGCGCAAGTTTTACGGACTTGAAGGCTTCATCACCATGCGCCACATGCACAACATGGCGAAGGTGATGCTCGCAACCGGATTGATCGTGGGCTATGGCTACATCATGGAAGCGTTCTTTGGTTGGTACAGCGGAAACAGGTACGAACGCTACATGATCTGGAATCGAATGCACGGTCCTTACGCGGTTTATTACTGGGCGCTGATTCTTTGCAATATCGTGACTCCGCAGTTCCTTTGGATCAAGAAACTGCGTTCGAACCTGGTCGTGTTGTGGATCCTCTCATTCATAGTGAGCATCGGCATGTGGCTGGAGCGGTTCGTTATCGTTGTGACCAGCCTGCATCGTGACTTCTTGCCTTCGTCATGGGGTATGTACCAGCCGACTCAATGGGATTGGGCCATGTTCGTGGGCACCATCGGCTTCTTCTTTACGTTGTTGTTCCTGTTCATCAGGTTCCTGCCGATGATTTCAATTTTTGAGATGCGGACCATTCTTCCCGAAGCGGAAGTTGAGGAATAGAAATCAGACAGAGTTCAAATGGCAAACGACGAGCGCGACAACTCGAGAGCTGGTGGAAATGGAGCTGGTGATAGCGGCTCTTTGTCGCCACATCAGTCTGTTCCTCCTGGTCATCATCGTCGTCACGAGCCGCCTTTGTACGGCGTGATGGCTGAGTTTGAAGGACCCAATGAATTGGTCGCTGCCGCGAGAGCCACATACGACTCCGGGTTTAGAAGGATCAATGGCTACTCACCGTACCCGATAGAGGAGCTGTCTGAAGCTATCGGTTTTACGCATACAAGTTTGCCGCTGATTGTTTTTATCGGCGGGGTGCTTGGCGGACTCGGCGGGTTCTTCATGCAGTATTGGATGGAAGTGATTGACTACCCGCTGAACGTTGGAGGCAAGCCCTATAACAGCTGGCCAGCGTTTATTCCGATCATGTTTGAATGCACTGTATTGGTCGCAGCCTTCTCCGCAGTTCTCGGCATGTTAGTTTTGAATAAGTTGCCACAACCGTATCACCCTGTATTCAATGCGCCGAATTTTGCGCTTGCCACTCGCGATCGATTCTTCCTTGTAGTTGAAGCAAATGATCCGAAATTCGACCACGCCCAGGTCGTGTCGATGTTGAGCACGTTGGGCGCTTTAGACGTTGTGGATGTGGAAGTTTAGGAATGAAGATCTGGTTGAGCAAAAGAAATGGTAGCGACGGTCGCAGCAAGTACATCGCGATTTGTCTTTTACTGTTTTTGATCTGCTTGAGTGCTGCCGGCTGCCGTCGCGATATGCAGGACCAACCTAAGATGAAGCCATTTAGGAGTTCGACATTTTTCGGAGATGGTTTGTCTGCGCGCCAACTAGTGGAAGGTACTGTTCCCCGCGGGTACTTGCGAGAAGACACCGCTTTTTACACTGGTAAGAAAAGCAAAAACCTGACTACAGCGACGGCTGGTTCTGTCCAGGCATCAGCTACACCGGGCGTTGGCCAGAATCCGTATCCGGATGATGTTGAGACGTTTCCTTTCCAAGTTACCGAAAATATCGTCAAGCGTGGACGTGAGAGGTACGACATTTTCTGCACTGTTTGCCATGGCCTCACCGGAAATGGTGACGGCATGATTGTTCGCCGAGGATTTCGTCGCGCAGCTTCATTCAACGACGATCGCTTGAGAGCAGCGCCGGTTGGTCACTTCTTCGACGCAGTGACAAACGGCTGGGGGGCAATGCCGTCTTATGCGTCGCAGATACCGGTACAGGATCGCTGGGCCATCATTGCCTACATACGAGCACTACAATTGAGCCAGCAAAACACGACCGCTACAGCTAGTCCGGCCCCAGCTTCTGCTACTCCGACTCAAACACCGGCAACTGGAGGACATCGATGATTCAATCATTCAATCCCCCAGACATGTCGCGTTTCCAGCGTATGGCGCTCATCGTTGGCGGTGCTGGTCTATTGCTGTTGTTGCTGGGAGCATTAGTGGCCGGGCGTGATCAATTCTTTAACGCTTATCTGATTGGCTTTACGTTCTGGACCGGAATCGGCATTGGTTCATTGGCGCTGTTAATGCTGCAGCATCTGACAGGTGGCGGTTGGGGATTTGTGATTCGTCGCAGTCTTGAAGCCGCGACTCGAACATTGCCACTCATGGCGATCTTGTTTATTCCGGTTATTTTAGGCGCCCATTCACTCTATCCGTGGACGCATCAGGAAGTGCTTGACCACGATCCAGTGGTCAAGTTCAAGCAGCCTTATTTGAATCTACCGTTCTTTACGATTAGAGCGGTTATCTACTTCGCCGTGTGGTTAGCGCTCGTGTTCTTTATGAACAAATGGTCGCTAATGCAGGACCGCACGGCGGACCGTCGGTACGCAAAGAACCTGCGCGTGCTAAGTGGTCCCGGCATGGTCTTTCTGATCATCACAATTACATTCGCCTCGATCGACTGGTACATGTCTTTGGAGCCGGAATGGTCGTCGACGATCTATGGCTTTATCTTTTTGGCCGCCTGGAGTTTGAGTGCTCTGGCATTTGTAATCGCGGTCATGGCGGTTCTTTCGAAGGAAGAGCCGATGAAGCGAATAGTAGCGCCGCTTCACTTTCATGATCTCGGCAAACTGTTACTAGCGTTGGTAATGTTATGGTCCTACTTTGCGTTCTCGCAGTTTTTGATTATCTGGTCCGGCAATCTCCCTGAGGAAATTGGCTGGTATCTCAAGCGGATACATGGAGGCTGGGGTGGTATTGCGCTGGCGCTAATCTTTTTACACTTTGCGGCCCCGTTCTTATTTCTTTTATCTCGTCGTATTAAGCGCGATCCCAACAAGTTGGTAATTATTGCCGGTCTAATCCTGGTAATGCGTTTTGTCGATTTGCTTTGGATGTTGGTTCCTGGGAGAGAGCACTTTGGCGTTACGTGGTTGGATATTGTTGCGCCGATCGGGTTTGGAGGGATCTGGCTCGCAGCGTTTGTGTGGCAATTGAGCAAGCGGTCGTTGATACCAATAAACGATCCGCAATATGAGAGTGTGTTGGAGCAGGCCCACTCGCATCATTGATAGAGCTATGAGTAAAGGAAACGGACATAAAACTGAGACTCCGGACGTTTCGCATATTCGTAACGTCGAGGTCACCCATGAGGCGAGTGATATCAACGTCTCTGGGGTGCTAACGTTCGTCGTCGGTCTCACTGTGTTGACGATCGGTGTCTACTTGGGAATGTTAGGTTTGTTCAACTACTTTCAGTCTCAGGAAGCGAAAGAGCCTCCGCCGGGTCCAATGGCCGAAGAGCGTCTACCTCCTGAACCGCGTCTCCAAAGTGCGCCGGGTTTCGGAGTTACTTTAGAGAATGGCAAGACGGTGGATTTGGAGCTAAAACCACCGCAGGACGAATATTTGGTTCTGAAAAAACAATGGGAAGAGTCTTTGAAGGGCCAGTTAAAGGATCCTTCAGGAAGCGCAGGAATGCCAATTGACGAAGCGATAAAGAAAATAGGTTCCGAGGGTCTTCCAGCGCGAGCTACGACGGGACCTGCCGAAAAGCTTTCTGACTACGCGATCAGCGCGCCAACCGCGGCTAGTTCCGGTCGAGTCAGTGAGAAGCGTATTCAGTAGTCAATGTCCGACAAACTTTAGTTTGTCGTGATGTTGAGAATGAGATTGAACGCGTTAAGAGCATATAGGTAGGCAGAACGACAAGCTAAAGCATGTCGGACATGTTCGAAAACTTTAGTTTGTCGTGATGTTGAGAATGAGATTGAACGCGTTAGGAGCTCATAGATAAGCAGGCCGACAAGCTAAAGCATGTCGGACATACATGTCGGAGATGCAAGTCGGGCAAAGTATGTTAGGAAAAGATCTTAAAGGAAGTTTAAGCGCGCTCGTATCGCAGCTAGTTGTAATCATTGCAGTAACGATGAGCGCGTATGCCCAGCAGGCTGGACCACCAGGACCGAGCTCTCCTTTGTACGGAGCTCGTCCGGAAACGGGTTCAACTTCTACGGGACTTCCTCCAGCTTTGCGGAATGTTGGCATCGATCAAAAGTTGAACCAGCAATTACCGCTCGACCTCGTCTTTCGTGATGAAAACGGAAACGCCGTAAAGCTTGGTCAGTACTTTGGTAACAAGCCCGTTGTGCTTTCGCTCGTGTACTACGATTGCCCGATGCTGTGCACTCAGGTCCTAAATGGAATGGTCACATCGTTTCGTGTACTGCCTTTCAAAATCGGTAATGAATTTGATGTGGTGACGATTAGTTTTGACCCGCGCGAATCAGCGGCGCTGGCGACGGCGAAAAAGAAAGTCTATGTCGGCTATCTGCCAGAAAAGATGCAGGCCGGGGCAAACAGTGGCTGGCATTTTCTTACCGGCGATGAAGCGAGTATCAAGCAGATTACCGATGCAGTGGGCTTTCGTTATCACTACGATGAAGCCACCAAACAGTTTGCCCATGCGAGCGCGATTATGGTTACGACCCCTCAGGGCAAACTCTCAAGATACTTCTACGGGATCGATTATCCCGCTCGCGATCTACGCTTGGGCTTGATCGAATCGGCGCAGAACAAGATTGGTTCACCCGTCGATCAGTTACTGCTCTATTGCTACCACTATGATCCGGCAACAGGAAGATATGGCGCAGTGGTGATGAACATCATGCGCATTGCTGGTATTGCAACGTTGATTGGTTTTGGTCTGATGTTTCTTTTGCTACGCCGCCGGACCCCGGTCCAGATGAAACTCAAGACTGGAGGCGCGGCCTAAGTAATGCAATCCTGGATTCCACTTGTACCCGAAAGCGCATCTACGAATTCGTGGAAGGTCGATGCGATCTATTTTTATCTTTCGGGTGTAACACTCTTTTTCACGCTCTTGATATCCGCGATGGTAGTGTTCTTCGTAATTCGCTACCGCAGGCGGAGTCCGTACGAGATTCCTCGTCCAATTGCAGGCTCTCACACGCTCGAGACACTTTGGACGATCATTCCTTTTCTTATTTCAATGACTATTTTTGGTTGGGCGGCAAGAGTGTATTTCGAGCAATACCATCCACCCGAGAATGCTGTTGAAATCTACGTTGTCGGCAAGCAGTGGATGTGGAAGATTCAACACTCAACCGGTCAACGCGAGATAAATGAGTTGCACGTTCCCGTGGGTCGAAAGATCAAGTTAATCATGACAACCGAAGATGTCATCCACGACTTCTTCGTACCAGCTTTCCGAATGAAAGCCGACGTCGTTCCAGGGAAGTACACAACTCAATGGTTTGAAGCGACGAAGCCCGGAACCTATCACCTGTTCTGTGCCGAGTATTGCGGCATGAATCATTCGGGAATGATTGGTTCGGTGACAGTGATGGAACCGCGGGAATTTGATAACTGGCTGAGTGGTAACACCGGTAGCGTCAGCCCGGCTGCTGCAGGCCAGCAGTTGTACCAAACTCTCGGTTGTGTTTCCTGTCACGGCGCTAATGGCGAGGGAGGCCGTGGGCCAACGCTGGCGGGTTTGTTTGGACATCTGACGACGCTGACCACGAAGCAGCAAGTAGTGGCTGATGAGGCGTACATTCGCGAGTCGATTTTGAATCCGCAGGCAAAGTTGGTAGATGGATTTGGCCCGATCATGCCGACTTTTCAGGGACAGATTAGTGAGGACCAGTTAGTTCAGTTGTTGTCATTTATTAAGTCGTTGCAAGGCGTAAATGCGCAGCAGCCAGGTCAGGCGGCAAGCCCCGCGGCCAACAGTGCAGCGACACCAAGGCCGGCAGCGTCACCAGCGCAAAGCGTACGGTAGAACAGCCGGGTTAAGGTCGAGAGTTATGAAAGAACTAGAAGGATTCGAGCTACCACCACCATCAAAGGTCAACTACATTAATGCGCAGTATGGCCTCAAGTCGTGGTTGCTGACAAAGGACCATAAACGTATCGCCCTGCTTTATCTGGGCTCCATTACATTCTTTTTCTTTATTGGTGGACTCTACGCCTTAATGATTCGCCTCGAGTTGCTGACTCCCCAGGGCGACTTTCTGCAATCAGCTACCTACAACAAAGTATTTACGCAACACGGAATCATAATGATCTTCTTCTTTCTGATTCCGTCGATCCCGGCAACGCTGGGAAACTTCCTTGTTCCGATGATGATTGGGGCGAAGGATCTCGCGTTTCCTCGAATCAATCTACTAAGTTGGTACATTTATCTTCTGGGTGGACTTGTAACCATCTACGCACTACTCGCAGGTGGAGTTGATACAGGTTGGACCTTCTACACACCGTTTAGTACGACCTTTTCAAACTCTTATGTTGTTGCTGCTGGCCTGGGAATTTTCATAAACGGGTTCTCGTCGATTCTTACGGGTCTCAACTTCATCGTTACGATCCACACGATGCGCGCGCCCGGCATGACGTGGTTTCGCTTGCCCCTGTTTATTTGGGCACACTATGCGACCAGTCTCGTAATGGTTCTAGGAACGCCTGTGATTGCAATTACGATTTTGTTGCTGGCGTTTGAGCGACTTTCGCGCGTTGGCATTTTTGATCCCGCGCTCGGCGGTGACCCAATCCTTTTCCAACACTTGTTCTGGTTCTATTCCCATCCGGCGGTGTACATCATGGTCCTACCGTCGATGGGAGTTATCAGTGAGTTGATCGCAAACTTCTCGCGCAAGAATATTTTTGGCTATCGGTTTGTTGCCTTTTCGAGTCTCGCGATTGCTGTCTTTGGGTTCCTCGTTTGGGGACACCATCTGTTTGTTACCAGCCAATCAATTTATGCGGGAATGATCTTTTCGTTCCTGAGCTTTGCCGTGGCGATACCTTCAGCGGTAAAGGTTTTCAACTGGACTGCGACCCTATACAAGTCGTCGATCTCGTACGATACGCCGATGCTTTATGCGTTGGGTTTCATCGGTTTATTCACGATCGGCGGCATGACGGGTCTGTTTCTCGCTGCACTAGCGGTCGATGTGCACTTGAGTGACACGTACTTTGTCGTAGCACACTTCCACTACATCATGGTCGGTGGAGCGTTGATGGGTTACCTCGGTGGTTTGCACTACTGGTGGCCCAAGATTAGTGGGCGTATGTATCCGGAAGGTTGGGGACGATTCGCGTCTCTCGTGATCTTCGTTGGTTTTAACCTGACGTTTCTGCCGCAGTTTGTCGCTGGATATCTCGGGATGCCTCGCAGGTATCATGCTTACCCGCCTGAGTTTCAGGTCTTCAACGTGCTGTCGTCAGCAGGCGCTTCGATCCTGGGCATGGGTATGTTGATTCCGGCGATCTACTTTGTATGGTCAATGCGTTATGGCAAGGTTGCGGAGGCCAACCCCTGGCATTTGCCGGGACTCGAGTGGAGAACTCAGTCTCCGCCCCCAACTGAAAATTTCGAAGTTACGCCGATTGTAACGTGGGAAGCGTACGAGTTTGCGCCTCCTGAAGAAACTCACGTTGTCGGTAAATTTGGTAATGAACTGGAACCTGCTTGAGTGTCCGACAAACTTCAGTTTGTCGGACACGGTGGGTGAGATGGATTTGGAAAGTTTGGTCGCTTGTTAATTAAGAGGAACGACAAGCTGAAGCATGTCGGACATGGGAGATAGAAGTTGACTGATAGTCACGCAGCAACTCATACAATTCAAGGCCATCCTGCACTGCAGCACCATTTTGAGAACATGGAGCAGCAACGCGAGGCGGGAACGCTTGGTATGTGGGTTTTCCTCGTGACTGAAATCATGTTCTTCGGCGGAATGTTTCTCGCATACACCCTGTACAGGTCAACTTCTCCTGCCGCTTTTGCATCAGCCAGCAACCACCTCGACATCAAGCTCGGCGCAATTAACACAGGTGTTCTAATCCTGAGCAGTTTGACGATGGCTCTGGCGGTCTACTTTACGCAGGTAGGAAAAAGGCAACCGCAGATTTTCTGTTTGATTTTGACCTTGATTCTCGGCTTAACGTTTCTTGGTGTAAAAGCAGCTGAGTACAAAGACAAGTACGACAGTCATCTGATTCCGGGCTATCTGATTCCCAGTCAGCCTTTTGGACCTGAAGTGGCCCACGAGGGAGAGCCGACGAATCCACACCAAATTCATTTACTACCAGGTGCCACTCTCCGTCAGGTTGAGATGTTCTATTGGATCTACTTCGCGATGACGGGAATGCACGCTTTGCACATGATTATCGGCGCAGGACTGTTGACCTTCTTAATAATCTTTTCGGTTAAGGGACGTTACGATCCGGAGTACCACAGTCCGGTTGAAGTCATCGGCCTCTACTGGCACTTTGTCGACATCGTTTGGATTTTTCTATTTCCGTTGCTCTATTTGCTCGGGCGACACTTTGAGCATGGTGGGTAAGTCATGAGCGAACACATAGTCCCGATAAAGGTGTATCTAACTATTTTTGGGGTGCTGCTGGTTGGCACGCTTTTGACCGTACTCGCGGCGTTTCAAGATTTCACTTATCACTTGGGAAGTCGCACAATCGCACTGAACACGCCCATCGCATTGGCGATCGCTACCACCAAAGCCACTTTTGTAGTGCTCTATTTCATGCACGTCCGCTACAGTTCGCGACTAATCTGGGTGATCGTAGCGTCCGCGTTATTCTGGCTGGGGATTATGTTCGCGCTGACGTTCAGCGATTACTGGACTCGCGGTTGGACCCCAGTTTTTTGAGCATTGCTATTCGCCACGCTCCAACGTCGCATTCCGTACCTCAATCAAGCGCTTACAGGCAGGACAGTTTAAACGGATGGTGGCGTCTGTCGTCTTAATTGGCGCGCTGCAGAAAGGGCATTCACCGTCGACTTCATTGCGCTGAAAGAGATCACGCATCATGAAGACTGGTAGCACCAATCCGGCGATTAAGAGCGGAATTCCAAAGATCAGGCCAATGGTTGCACTTTGTCCCAGCGTGAGACTTATCACCAGACCCGCTATAAATAAGAGCAATCCAATCGCAATACTGAAGGAAAAGCTATACGCACTATCGAATGTACGGGCAGGTTTTGCTACTTCGGGTCTATTGGTGTCCATGTCTAGAAACCTCCTGAAGTGGTCAAACTGTAGTTGGGAAGAGCGCCTAGGGGCTTGGTAGAACTGATTTTTACTCCGGCGGACAGAGCCTTGTCAATGGAATCGGCGACCTCTTGCTTTAGTCCGCTTTATGCTTTAATTACGAGCCAAATGAATCATTAGAAAGAATGCCAGGCCTGACGGCCCAATGGACGAACTGACTATGAGCACAGATCTGACCTCCTTTGAACAGTTTATTAACGAGCACGACGAAGAATCTTGGTCGGCGACACTTACGATTTTGCTACGTTCCATTCATGACGTTGATCGAAATGCAACGCAGATATGGTTTGCCTTTTACCCTCTATCGCTATTCCAGGAATTTCAACAGTCGGACGATCCCGAGCGACTCGCCCAGATGTTGCTCATTCAAGGTAACTATTTGTTGAAGGACCAGATCGACTCGTCGCACACGTTTCTCTACGGGCATCGCTACTGGCCAGAGGTAAAGAGCGCCGTCCAGGAGTACGCATCCAAGTACTCAGCTGACAACGGATTGTCTTTGTCGGATCAGATACTAGCGGTGGCAAGTGATATTGCTCAAAAAACAAAAGTTGATAAGTCGTTGCTGGTTGGAATAACTGCAGTTGCGTTTATGACGCTACAACAGACCGGGTTCCCTGCTTTTAATACTCCCGGCACAGTGCTTATCGATAAGAAACACGCGCGCAAGTCGCCGGACCAGGTGTTGCGCGAGCGGGCCAAGGACGACAGTCAGGGTCTCTTCGGTTTTCTGAAGACGATTGATAAAAAGTGGACCATTACTCACGACGAGAATGACGATCGCGCGACGTACCGGATGAACAACATTCAAGACTTGGCCTGGGGAGCCGCTGCCGACCGTTCGCGCAACTGGCGTGAAATTGATCCGCGAAGAGGGGAAGGACCCATTCCTGTCGAGTGTCGATCGGCTTCATGTGGAACTTGTTGGGTTGGAATTCTGGGAGGCGCGGAGAAGTTGTCGGACGTTGCTGCGCGTGAAGGTAAGAAGATCAAGGAGTTTGGCTACATCGATACTCCTGAACCAAAGCCTCTGATTCGTTTGGCCTGTCAGGCTCAAACTCACGGAGCGGTCTCCATTGTAATTCCGCCCTGGAATGGAGTGTTTGGAAAGTTCTTACGAGCGAAGAAACAGGCTGCGGAGTCAGCCATCGACACTCGTAGGTCAAAAGACTTGTCTGCAGCAGGCGATCAGAACCATCACTGATTTGACTAAAGCCTCGAAAGTCTCACCGCTCTTGTACGTTTTCCTCGCGGCGCTGCTTTGGAGCACTGGCGGTCTATTCATTAAGTGGACCAAACTCACAGGTCTGGAACTCTCTTTTTATCGATCTCTGTTTGCGGGCATCACCGTAGCGATCTTCACTCGACACGAAGGATTTGGAATAAATCGTGTTACCGCTGTTGCCTCCGGTCTCTACGCCGTACTATTGATTCTCTTCGTGTTGGCAACCAAAGAAACAACTGCCGCCAACGCTATTTTCCTTCAATACACGGCGCCGGTTTACCTACTTATTCTCGAACCGCTAGCGTACAAAGAGAAATTTCGATCTCGCGATCTGGTTACAGTCCTAATTTGTCTGGGAGCTATGGCTCTCTTTTTTGTGGGCCAACTGCGTCCGCAAGATCTGGTTGGCAACGTTATGGCGCTCACGTCCGGCTTCTGTTTCGCTTTGTACTTTCTTTTATTGCGCCATCCGAGAGCAAAGGAAATCAATCGAGCTTCGTCCGTAATTTACGGAAACCTTTTGGCGGTGATACTCACCGCGCCCTGGGGAATCGCGGCCCTAAGCAGTATCGACATTCACGATGCTTTAAGCGTGATCTATCTTGGGGTTGTGCAAATAGGCGTCTCGTACACGCTATTCACGTATGCAATGTCGCGAGGAGTGAGGTCCTTAGATGCTGGTATCGTGGCCTACATCGAGCCGGTGTTGAATCCAGTTTGGGTGTTTTTGGTGATTGGTGAAAGACCTTCAGAGTGGGCGTTGTTGGGAGGTGCAATCATTGTAGTTACAGTGATTGCTCACATGCTGATCGACGCCCGAGCAAAGCGTCGAATGGATGTCCCGCCGTTGGAAGCTGCTCATAACTAAAGAGAACTATCTCATCCAGGTGTTGCGGTTTTCGTAATAAGCGGGCGATCGATCAGGATAGCGCTTCTTGTACTCTTTGTACCGCGCGAGGAGTTCTTGATATCGAGCATTCGAGGATCGTAACTTCTTATGCGGCATCGCGCGTAGATGATCCTCAATCTTCGTCATCTTACGCGGAGAGAATCGCCAATCGTAGTTGCCCAACTCGTAAAGACTTGTAAGTCCATACCCTTTAATCCGTCCCGTAAAGTCAACGTATGCGTCGAAGTAGCTCCAAACCAGATCGCGAAGGGTGCGAAAGACTGGTCGACGCCCGTGTAGTCCAATATCTCGTGACCGGGCGATTGCTCCCCACTTCCCCTTATGTTGAAAGACGAAGATAACGTGGTCCAAAAGGTCCTGCGACTCAATATCCAGCAAGAGTGGTGGGTAGTCGTGTTGTTCCAGGATCACAGCCGCCCCAACTGCCGCCTCCAGGCAATGGACCTCATTTCGTCTGACTACTTCCCGAAAAGAACGCATCGTGCCACCGTCTTTCTCCCAGTTATAAGGCATCTGGCTGAAAAACCGCTGCACTTTAATGGGAGTGTCAAGTTGGTGCACCAACTTCCGCTCTGACGTAGTAAACTTGTCCTTGTCTGGTACCATCGGTTTTGTTCGGTTCATTAGTCCTCAAGGATTTGTTCCGATAAGAAACAAACGCCTCCACGCTCCACTTGCCTGAATCCCCCTGTAGATGTCAGACTTAGGTTTAATAAACTTCAATACTGCAAATCATTAATTTCTTTTTATCATCGAGAAAACATCAGCATGAACCAGCCGGCCACAGCGTCTCAAAAAACCCGCGCCGAACAAGAAACCGAAAACGAAGCACACCGCCTGAAAGAACAGGTTGACGCGGCCATGGCCGAGGTAGCTTTGCATACCGCCAACGAAGATGACTCTTTGCAAGTCGCTGCCGACAGGATTGAACGAGCAGCGCGCGATCTGGCTGACGCCCTGCGTGAACTCGCAGAACAGCGAAAAGCGAACGCAGAAGAAACGTAAGCAGCGTCTTCCTTCCGCAACTAAAGGATTTCATTCGACTGACTGGAGATAATAAATGGCTTCCATCCGTACTGAGAGAGAAACTGAAAATCTGGGTCGTAAGAACACGAATTACGAGTTGAGTAACTATGGGATCACAGGACCGACACGCATCTATTGGAATCTGAACCCATCGGAATTATACGAAGAGGTTGCGCGACGTAGTGAAGGTGTTCTCTCGAATCACGGTGCCCTGATAGTCGACACGGGTGAACATACAGGTAGAGCCGCGAAAGACAAAGCTATAGTACGTGAACCTGGTAGCGAAGATAAGGTGTTTTGGGGCGACGTAAACAAAGATTTCTCTCAGGAAAAGTTCAATGCAATAAGAGATCGCATGATGGCCCACGCGACCGGGCGTGACCTGTTCGTACAGGATACTTTTGTCGGTGCCGATCCAAAATACCGTTTACCAATTCGTGTTATTAACGAGCTTGCCTGGCATTCGCTGTTTGCTCGTACGATGTTTATCAGCAACACGAAGGAAACGACGCCACATCAACCTGAATTCACAATTATTAACTTCCCAAGTTTCCAGGCAGACCCTGCGCGCGACGGTACGCGTTCGCCTACCTTCATTCTGATGGATTTTAGCCAGAAGCTGGTGTTGATCGGCGGGACTTCGTATGCCGGTGAAACGAAGAAGAGTGCTTTCACCCTGATGAACTATCTGCTGCCGCAGCGTGGTGTTATGAGCATGCACTGTTCGGCAAATGTAGGTGGCAAAGGTGATGTAGCGATTTTCTTTGGCTTGTCCGGAACAGGCAAAACTACTCTATCAGCTGACCCTGAACGACGTCTGATTGGTGATGACGAGCACGGTTGGTCGGACGATGGCGTTTTCAATTTTGAAGGCGGCTGTTACGCGAAAGTAATAAAACTATCTGCCGAAGCAGAACCAGACATCTATCGTACGACTGAAATGTTTGGGACGATTCTGGAAAACGTTGTGTACGATCCCGAGGTCCGTCAGATTAATCTCGACGATGCAACAAAGACGGAGAATACACGCGCGTCTTATCCGTTGACGAGCATCAACAACATCGTTCCCGAAGGACGGGCCGGAAATCCGTTGAATATCATCATGCTGACCGCAGATGCCTTTGGCGTGTTGCCTCCGGTGTCTCGTTTGAGCTCTGAACAGGCCATGTATCATTTCCTTTCCGGTTACACAGCAAAAGTTGCCGGCACCGAAAAGGGAATCAAAGAACCCGAGGCAACATTCTCAACGTGCTTTGGCGCGCCGTTTATGGTTCTTCACCCCGGCGTTTATGCAGACCTCCTCGGCAAGAAGATGGGTCAACACAATGCTGCTTGCTGGTTGGTAAACACTGGATGGAGTGGTGGTCCATATGGAGTGGGCCAGCGTATGAAGATCTCACATACGCGAGCAATGATTCGCGCGATTCTAAATGGTGAGCTAGCTTCAGTGGAGACAACTCCAGATCCGATTTTTGGCGTGGGCATCCCGGTCTCGTGTCCGGGAGTACCGGCGGAAGTTTTACAACCACGAAACACCTGGAGTGACAAGGCAGCTTACGACAAGCAAGCTGCGGATCTTTCGCGACGCTTCAATGAGAATTTTAAGAAGTATGACGCAGGAGTCTCGGAAGCCGTCCGTGCTGTAGCACCAAAGCTCTAGTTCAATTTCAGTTTTGCAAGCACCTCACCCTAAGTGCAATCAGGAAAGGGGCACAGAAGCAAGTCAAGATTCATCTTCTTCTACGCAGTCCCGCTCAACTTTCATTTCCTTTCAACCTAGATAGTGACCCACGCTTGTTAGGCCACTGCTTGTCCAGTGGTCCCTAACGTTCGTTGCTACTTACTGGTGCTTGACTTCACTCAAGCGCGCAAGCGCGCCGGATGGAAAAGGAAGTTCTTAGTAGCAAATAAGCGTAAGCAACCACTGGACAAGCCAGTGGTCTTAAGACAACTTGATGCAATCTAGGTTGAATGGAAATGAAGTTGAGCGGGTGCGCGTTGAAACGTTATGGAGGTTACTTACTGCTATGCCCTTCCCAACTGCCCTAATGACAGATGGATGGACCAAGTTCCTGCTTACTGATTATTGAGCGAGGCGAGCAACTTTTGAAAACGTGGTTCGGTGGTGAAAGTCTCAAACGCGGCCTCATTTTTTATACGCGATAGATCTTTGAAACCTAGTGAGACTGCTTCTTCCAAGGCCTCAAGCGCAGCTTTTTTCTGACGCCTCAACGCAAGGATACGGGCCACTTCAAAAGCAATGTTGCTGTTCTTGGGGTCTATCGCTTTTGCGAATTGGTAGTTTATGAGAGCTTCGTTGAACTCGGATCCTGGTACCAGATCCGGCTGCGCTGCCTCAATGGCCCCAATTAACAATTGTGAAAGTATACGCCTCGCAAGACGTCGATCGGGGGAGTCTGAAGGTGAAACCTTTTTCTTCTGCCAGTCTTTTAGTCGCACGCTTGCCTCGTAACGAGGGGATCGACTGTCATCAGGATTAGGAGCCTTCATCCACAACATCCTGATCTCGCCAGCTTCCTGAAGTTGCCTTCGCAACAATTCCTCTTCAGATTTCTCTTGTTTTCGGAATTCAGACGATCGCTTCAACTGAGCTGAGCTCTCAGCAACTGTAGTTACATCCCTAACACCCTGAAAATCGCGGGTTATGGAAAGGTAGGACTTCGAGGCTTCTACTAGTTTTCCTGCCGTACGTTGTTGGTCTGCATAACTAAGACGAGTAGCGAATTGTTCATCAAGAAACTTCTCATTTTTCGTCAATGTTCCCGATCTTAGCGCTTGCAGATTTAGCCACGCCAGTGCGTTATCGATATTGGCCGGTGGTGCCCATTCGTGCCCTCCGTCAAACGTCTCAAAGTGGTAGGGCACACGTAGCTCGCTAAACTTCTTGTCGAGCTCCCACATTTCCGAAAAGTTGAAATCATCCACCCCTGCCACACCGAAGTAAGCAAACGAAGTTGATGAATCCGGTTTGCTATCAGCCGGGAACCCTGCACCACACGCAATGACACCAGCCAGACAACCGCTACATCGACTAGCGAAGGCTGCGGCCAAACGGGCGCCGCCAGAAAACCCAGCGGCGTAAGTTCGTTGTGGGTCAACATTGAAACGCGTGTGTACATCCTGCCAGAACGACGTAAAGATGCCTGAGATGGCCGACCAGTTCAGACCATTGCGAGAGTTGTTTGAACACACAACGATGTAGCCATACTTTTCTGCGGCTAAAACGAAACGCTCGATTGCAGTTTTTCCGCGCGCACGTGGATCAAGGCAAAAAACCGTGGGCCATTGCTTTTCCGGAGTGTAACGGGAGGGAAGATATGCGGCGTACGACTGATCAGGGTTTGCTTGGACTACAACTTTCTCAACGAGAACTCCAGTGGGAACGTTTGATTGAGCTACGATTGAGTGTAAACACAACAAGACGGTCGCAACCAAAAGTAATGCCTTTAGTGCGACCGTTCCAATCAATGGATTTACCCTGGTGGCCAGCTGAATTGGCGACCTGCGAGCACGTGTACGTGCAAATGAGAGACGGATTGGCCTGCACCCGCGCCGGTGTTTACGACCGTGCGATAGCCGGATTCGGCGTGACCAAGGTCGTTGGCGACTCGAGCTGATACGCGAAGTAAATGGCCTAGCAAAGACTCGTCGCGCTGCGAGGCGTCATCTAAAGACTCGATATGCTCGCGTGGAACGACCAAAACGTGTGTGGGGGCTTGAGGGTTGATATCGCGAAGCACCACACAGCGTTCATCCTGGTGCACTAATTCCCCAGGTATCTCACCCGCGATGATTCGACAAAAGAGACAACCAGCTTCCGACATCCTTCGGCTCCTTCACAATTCAAACTTAACTTCAAATACTCTCTGCTGCGGCTTGTGACTCTGTTACCAGAGTTGCCGTAACCGATGCCCTGATTCTTTCAATGTCAGCTCCGACAGCCCGCAATTTGGCCTCTATCTTTTCGTAACCACGGTCAATGTGGTAGACGCGATCAATGATCGTCTCGTCGCTCGCAACTAATCCGGCCAGCACGAGCGAAGCTGACGCTCTAAGGTCTGAGGCAATGACGCGTGCCCCAGTTAATGCGGTTGGTCCATCAACGATCGCTGTATTGCCTTCGATCTGGATGTGAGCTCCCATACGTTGCAATTCCGACGCGTGCATAAAACGATTCTCAAATACTGTTTCGACGATTTCGGAATTACCAGCTGCTTGAGTCATGAGGACCATATACTGGGCCTGCATGTCAGTTGGAAACTCAGGATATGGTTCAGTAGTGACGTGGCCCGCATTGAGTCCGTCGGGACAACTTACTTCCAGTGTATTCGGATTGACCACAGTAATCTTCACACCAACGTCACGTAGCTTTTCAATCACACTTGTCAAATGGTCTGGACGGCAATCTTTGATTTCGAGTTTGCCTTTTGTGATTGCCGCCGCCACGATAAAGGTTCCCGTTTCGATACGGTCGGGAATAATAGTATGTTCAGCGCCTCCCAGATTCGATACTCCTTCAATCTGGATCGTGTCAGTACCAGCACCATTGACCCTAGCGCCCATCTTATTGAGCAAATCAGCAAGATCCACTATCTCTGGTTCGCAAGCCGCATTTCGTAAAGTGGAAGTACCCTGAGCGAGAGTAGCGGCCATCATCAGGTTTTCGGTTCCCGTGACTGTCACTTTGCCAAATTGAATGTCGGCAGCCTTCAGCCGACCGTCTTTGGGTGCCCGCGCAACTACATTGCCTGCTTCTAACTTAACTTCAGCGCCAAACTTTTCAAACCCGGCCAAGTGTAGATCTATTGGACGCGTTCCAATCGCACAGCCACCGGGTAACGACACTTTTGCTTTCCCAAAACGAGCGAGTAATGGACCCAGTGCAAGTACGGAAGCGCGCATCGTTTTCACCAGTTCATAAGGCGCTTCAAACAACTCAATGTGCGACGCGGTTATCTTATGCGTTCTCAGTTCTGGGGTCAGCACGGTAGCGCCAATGTCCTCGAGTAGTCGGCGCTGAGTAATGATGTCGCGAACGTACGGAATGTTGTGCAGAGTGATGGTTTCTGGCGTGAGCAATGCAGCTGCCATGCACGGAAGTGCTGAATTTTTGGCCCCACTGATCGAAACACGACCATGAAGCGCCCGGCCACCAGTTAGTCTGAATTTATCCACTGCTCAACAGATTAATGGAAAACCGGAAAAGGATAAAGCGAATGAGTGGTATCACTATGATAGTGGTCTAATTTGTGGGGTGTCTGGCCCGAAAATGACACTACATCGATGAGAGCTGTATCAAAAAAGTGAGGTTCTACAAATCAAGATTCATTGGGGTTTCTGCGCACCCCCGCTCAACTTTCATTTCCCTCAACCTAAATAGTACTAAGTAGTGTTAAGGCCATTGGCTTGTCCAGTGGTTGCTTACGCTTATTGCTACAAAGAACTTCCTTTTTCCTTCCAGCGCGCTTGCGCGCGCATGAGTGAAGTCAAGCACCAGTGAGTAGCAACGAATGTTAGAGACCACTGGACAAGCCAGTGGCCTAAAACATCGTTAGACAGTTTCCTAGTCGTTGGTAGTTCGCTTAATACGAACACCGCCATTTGTGGTCATTGCCTTGACCATCGCGCCCCCTGAGCCCAGGTTTACTGCTAATTCTTTGTTGATGCGGCCCTGTACGGTAACGGGGAAATCAACACTAATGCTGCCGTTTACAGTGCCGGTCTCGAGACGAGCCGAGTAGTTTTCAGGAATCGACATCACGATGCCGCCGTTTGTGGTTCTCACATCGAGTGATTCACCATCCCAGTGATCACCCGCGAGATCGATAACTATACCGCCGTTGGTCGCGCCACCTTTGACAGCGCCTCCGACCTTGCGTAGGACCACCCCACCATTGACGACGCTAAAGTCGATCTTGCCAGTGACGTCACTGATCGAGATGCCGCCGTTGTGTGCTTCAAGCGAAAGATCGGATCGGCGTGGGACAAAGATTTCAAAACTAACGTACCACTGATAATCCTCACGATTATCAGGTCCACTTGCGAAGATTTTGGAGCCCGCTGTTTCAATTCTGACTTGGCGCGCTAATGCTTCCGCCTCACTTGCATTCGAGGCACTAGCTTGAACTCTGGACCGAACCAGAATCTGATTCTGATCCCAACCTTTAACTGACACACCGCCATTCTGTCGACCATCAACCGCAATTGTGCCGCCGTTAGGAGCAAGGGTTTGTTCCCTGATCTCACAGTTGCCCACTAAGCGGTTGTTGTAACGATTACTATCATTGCAATTGAGTGAGCCCGTTTTGCTGTTTTGGGCCAAGGCGCTGATTCCCGCAACGGATAGCAACGCAATTACAAACACAACTCTTCCTACAAAGCGATACATGGCTTCGTCTCTCCTTACGTCTTCGGTTTCCTTTGTTTTCTTAGATAACTAAGTGGCTTCTGAATGGTAAACACCGCTAGTCTGGATCCTGTGACAGGAAAATAGATCCTGCAAAACCGAAGCGAAACCTATTGTCGTTGCAACACCACAATTCGTGGAATTCCCTGCAAATCTGGCCGGATTTCTACTAAACGCCACTTCTTTGGATCGATTAATCCCTGTACTCGTTTCCCCTGGTCGAAGCCGATCTCCATCACCAAATGCCCCTTGTCTTTGAGAAACGCGGGCGACTCTCCGAGCAGTCTTTGAATGACCTCAAGTCCGTCAGGTCCGGGACTCAAAGCGACTCTTGGTTCATGGTCGCGTACCTCCCGTTGTAACCCAGACAAGACATCTGCTGCGACGTATGGTGGATTTGAAACCACGAGATCGAACTGAGAGTTGGGCTTGAGTTCACTAAAACAATCCGAAAGTCGAAACTCGATTCGCTCTGACACTGAAAGAGTTGTCGAGTTGAATCGTGCAACCTTGAGTGCGGCCTCCGAAATGTCGACGGCGATAGCCCTCGCATCGTCTCGTTCGCAGAGCAGTGTAATGCTTATACAGCCCGATCCAGTACCCACGTCGCAGACGTAAGGAGCTGTTTGGTTGCGCAACAAATGCAACGCCGCTTCCACTAGTAGTTCAGTTTCCGGGCGTGGAATCAACACGTCAGGAGTGACGCGAAATTGTCTTCCAAAGAAATCTTGCGCTCCAATGATGTATTGGAGTGGTTCACCCGACGCACGCCGTTCAATGAGTGAACGATACTCATCAAGATCTTCCTCAGAAAGTTCATCGTTAGCGTGAGTAATTAAAAATGTCCGATCTTTACCGATGGTGTGGGCAAGCAACGAACCAGCTTCACGTCGAGGCTCTGAGATTCCGGCACTACGCATCACCTGTGTTGCAAGAATTATTGATTCGTCGATTCGAATGGGCGTGACTCCCTGGTGTTGTTTACCTTTCGGATAAACAGCAGTATGCATATAATCTCCGGCGAACAACAAATTGGATTGAGTTTGAGTTGTGACGGGTTTTGGAAGCTCGCAATGATTCAAACTTTCTATTAAGTACTAAGAACGAGTCTCGTTCCTCCCGTGACGTCATGGACCCCCGCGCTACCAAGCTCCGGGGGTTCTGGCGTAATAGGACAGTAGTTAAACAATGTTGGCGCGAGGAGTGTCTTAACCGTGGGTCCACTATCGAAAGCCTTACTGCTGTTCACACTAAATTGGCTCGACGCCCAATTGACACTTCTGTGGGTCAAGCTAAACGTCGCCACCGAGGGCAACAGCCTAATGGCTCAAGTTCTCAATCATGGCGAAGGTTCCTTCCTGTTGTTCAAACTCTTCATCGGAGCTTTTTCTGCTTACATCCTCTATCGCTGTGCTCATCTAACCCTGGCTCGCCGCGGGATGACGTTTGTCCTCTGCATTTATTTGGGGCTGATGGTCGTTCATGTTGCAACCGGATGCTCGGCGCTCGGATGGCAAGCACCTCTGACCGTAATTACGTATTTTGCCAGCCTTCCACAAGCTGTGGTCCACGTTTTTGCCTAACGAAGGTGGATCGCGGAAAAAACGAAACCAGCACCAGAGTTCGCACGTTTCTACAAACAGTTTGTACCAATGCAGAACCAGTAGTTCTTTCGTCTTGCGGCGGAGGGCACTCTGGTTCTACATTTGTTGCCTAGTGGACCCAGACGGAGTCGTGTCGGGCGCAACTGCCGTATATCCTGGACGCATCTTAGCGTTGGGTTGGGAACTGGAGCCCTTACATCGTCAGAGAAAGAAGAAGTTATATGTACAGACTTTCCGCACGCCAAATCCTATTAATCGGATTCATTTCAGCTTTGTTTGCTGCTGGCACCGTTGTCATTGTGGATCGAATCTACAACCGTCTGGATTCGTCGCAGGCCGCGCTTACAGAAACAACGCCGGCAGGAATAGCGGATCCAGCAACTGTTACGGACGAACAGAATAATATTGAGGTGTATCGCACCTTGAGTCCTGGAGTGGTCTTCATTCACTCAACTTCCTACGCTCGAGATTTCCTGGGATTCGTCGAGCCGCAGGAAGGATCGGGCTCAGGTTCCATCCTGGATCAGCAGGGAAACATTCTTACCAACTATCACGTCATTGAAGGCGCACAAAAGCTTTCAGTCAGTTTAGGGGGTCAGAAAGATTACGCAGCGACTGTTGTAGGAGGAGATCCTGACACAGACCTAGCGGTGATCAGGTTGGTTGAAAAACCGGCCGGTCCACTGACTGTCGTACCGCTGGGAGACTCTGACAAACTGGTGGTTGGTCAAAAAGTATTGGCAATTGGTAATCCGTTCGGTCTGGACAGAACTTTGACAACCGGGGTTATTAGTGGATTGCAGCGTCCAATTCGAGCACGCAACCAAAGATTGATCGAAGGCGCGATTCAGACTGATGCGTCCATCAATCCTGGCAACTCAGGTGGTCCATTGCTCGATTCACACGGCCGCATGATTGGCATTAACTCGCAGATACTTTCGCCATCAGGCAGTTCGTCTGGTGTCGGTTTCGCGGTGCCAATTAGTATTGCGAAACGCGTCGTACCTCAGATTATTCAAAACGGAAGAGTTAAGCGTCCGAAGTTGGGTATCAATACGCGAGACGTTGCAGCGATTCGAAGTCAAGTCGACTTACCGGTTTCCGATGGTGTCCTGATTCTCCAGGTCGCTCGCGGAAGTGGCGCTGCCATAGCAGGTCTTCGTGGGATGCAACAAACTGAGATGGGTGATATCGAACTTGGTGATATCATCGTCGGCATAGATAACGACAAGGTGGGTAATCAAGACGATCTGTTCCGCATTCTTGATAAGCACCAGATCGGGGAAACAGTTCAAGTTCAAATCTGGCGTAATGGAAGCAAAACGACAGTGCCAGTAAGACTAATGGAATCGCCGGATACAAGGCGCTGAGTTTGTTACCCAAAGCGTGTTGATTTGGATAGGCAGTTTGAGGGGGAGCTTTCAGGTGGCGTTTATCGTTCACCTGAAAGTTCCGGATATCTCAAGTGCACCAAACTACACACTTCTTCAATCTAGGCTACGGATGGCTCTGCAAACACTGCAGCGCGGAAGACGCCGAACGTAAGCTGCACAACTCTCAAGACCCCAATCGTCGGCAACCGACAAATCTCGCACTAGCAAAATGGATCGATGAAGAACGACACGGGTTGACGTGTCCACGTTGCGGTATCGAAGAGCACGTCACCCGCATTTGATTAAGGGGCCGGCTGTGGCGATGAGGTCAGTACCGGAGCGCACTAGCGCCGGGTTACGCTCGGTGCCAAGTACTCTGCAGGAAAAGATCTTTTATTGAGAGAGAAGCACTTGCCGATCAACCACCCGGCGCTACCGCGCATCGGTACTGACTTCATTGCCACTACTAGCAAACTCACGCTGGTAGTCGCGAAGGCTTCGATTGATAACGTCTAACGCTCCCTCACGGTCATAGACCTCTGCGATCTCAACCTTCTTCGTGACGTCACTCGGGAGTTGTTTGTAACTAAGAAAGTAGTGCTTCAACCGATCTACCAGACCAGTTGGTACTTCTGCGATGTCTTCAATCTTGCCGTACGCCAAGTCTGACTCGAGTACAGCAATTATCTTGTCATCGGCCTGCTGGCCGTCAATCATTCTTAACCCACCGATCGGTCGAGCGTTCAAAAAGAAACTGCCGTGCGCAAATGTCTTTTCCGATAGCACACATATGTCCATCGGATCTTTGTCGCCTTCAATACCTGTTCTGCCAGTACGTTGCGCGCAAAGTTCTGCAACTTCCTTTCCGCAGTAGGTCTGCGGAATGAAACCGTAGAGCGTCGGACACATAGAAGAGAAGCGTTGTGGTCGATCTATCCGTAAATGACCAGACGACTTGTCGAGTTCATACTTGACCGCGTCAGTAGGTACGATCTCAATATAGGCATAGACAAGTTCCGGGCTGCCGGCGCCAGGTTCAACCCCGTGCCACGGGTGAGCTTGAAAGAAGTGTCTGGGTTTTTGTGACATATTCCCCTCACGTATTTGGACAAAGCATCAAGTCGGCTTTATTCGAGTTCAGGTGTCGATGATAAAATGCCGATCAAGCGAAGACAAACACCTCAATGGCTGCTAGCGTCGAGATAACTGCAAAACCGATTGCGAACGTCGTGTCGCTGCGCTGGATTATCAGCGCACGGGACGATCTCATCTGGTTCATCGGCTCGGTCGTCTCAAGCTACTTACTTCTGTTTCTTTACGTCAAAGGCATTTTGCCGCTCGTTCCTATGGCGGCGCTCTGGGCGATCCTGATTGATGCGCCACACGTGTTCGGAACATTTTCGCGGACTTACTTCGATCGTACGGAGCGACAGAATCGCGGACGTCTACTGTGGGGCTCGCTATTGTTCTTCGCAATTGGGCCAATCATGGTCCTTGCCGGCGCGGGATTTGTTTTCTTCTTTATAGCGGCGCTCTGGGCTTACTACCACCTGGTGAAGCAGCACTATGGTTTCATGGTGTTGTACAAAAAGAAGAACGGTGATCTGGCGAAAATCGATAACGCCCTGGACCGCTTGTTGCTGCTGTTCGCTTTTAACTATCCGTTTGTGGAGTTTATCGCTCGCGATTCAGAAGCTATGGCTCGAGTGCCAACCATCCTACGCGGCGGCGTCAGCGGGCTTTCCAAAGTTCTGTTGATAGCCACACTGCTGTTGGCGATTGTATGGCTGGCTCGTCAAATTCAGCGAGCAATAGTGGGTGAGCCTTTGGACGTACCAAAATATTTACTGCTTGCTGCGGCAATTCCGATGCATTGGATCGTATTGCTGACTCCAATGCCTCATAAACCTATTGCGATAGTCGCAATCCTGACCATCTATCACAACTTCCAGTATCACCGCTTAATCTGGTTCCACAATCAGAAGTACGTCACGAACAAGGATCATGTGAGAGCCGAGACTTTGCAAAAGAAATATGGTGCGGCGGAACTCATTAGCCGTCGTCTGCTCTATTACATAAGCTTTGGAGTTTTGTTTGGTGTGATCTACCAGGGACCACGACAGCTTCTGGGTTATCTAAATCTCGAGCATGCGGGCGCAACGGACAAAGCCTTTGCTATCCAAATGGGAATAGCTTTTCTTTGGGGCTACGCGTTCATTCATTACTATCTTGACTCCAAGATCTGGCGCGTACGTCGAGATCCTTCAGTTGGACAAGCTTTGAAAATGGTTGATTAGTGCATGGTGCTTAGTACTTAGTACTTAGTACTTTGTTCTTGTTGTGATCGTTCGGATACCAGGCCAGCCGCCAAAGAAATACAAAGCACAAAGCACAAAGTACAAAACACAAAGTACAGAGTACAAAGAACAAGAAGCAGAAACGAAGCGAATGGCAGTTTACGAATTCGTAACCATCTGGAAGGTTCGTGCTCAGCAGCAAGAGGTTTGGGATTTGATCTTGAATTCTAATCAGTGGCCGAACTGGTGGCGAGGAGTCGAGAAGGTCGAGACGCTCAAAGAAGGCGGGCCAGATCATGTTGGGACTGTCGTTCGTTACACATGGAAGAGCAAATTGCCGTATCGACTCGTCTTCGACATGCAGACCACACGAGTCGAGCCGATTACAACGATTGAAGGTCGAGCAATAGGCGAGCTACAAGGCGTTGGTCGTTGGACGTTGAGTCATGATGCTGGAACTACGACTGCACGTTACGATTGGAAAGTTGAAACGACGAAGGCGTGGATGAACATTCTGGCTCCGGTCGCGCGCCCATTCTTCAGTTGGAATCACGACGTGGTGATGGGTTGGGGTGGTGAAGGACTAGCCAACAAACTAGGCACTAGTCTTGTTGAGTAAACATTAGTCTAGCCGCTTACGGACTCAATTGCCGGGACATTGAGATAGAGATCGCTATCCTGCCTGCATGATGGGCAACTAAATCGCACACCTAATAATCGTTGTCCGTCGTAACTAAAGTGTTCTTTCGACGGCGGGGTGTCGGGATTGTAAGGACGGGCCCCACATCTACAGCTGTAGTTTTGCAGCATTGACTCAACTTGATTCCCGTCTGACACGCGGATTGCGGTTTCTGGCGTTATTCCGGGCTCCGCTTTGAGCTTTCTCGAAAACTCAGTCAATCGAGATGCTGAACGACGACGTATTAACCAAAGCACCAGCACAACGCTGGCTGGTATCCCCAGGATTATTACAAGCCACAAGAGTACAGAAGGAGGCTGATTAAAAGATTGAGACTGAGCTGACCGACCATATCGTCGTTGTTGCAAATCGTAAACGGCAACGTTTTGTGCCTGGTCTAATACGTTCAAATGTTTTGCTACATTCGCAACTGAGACTGAATCAGCAAATGTTTTCAGCGAGTAATGGAGTCTCAGTTGGTCTCCATTCTTTGTAAAGCGGTACTCAAATTTCATCGAGTCATCAGAAAATTCATCTTCGAGTTCCGGGATTGTAAAGCCACCACCGAGATTGATAATGATGGTTTGTTGTATTGAGAGTGGATAGCGAACTTTTAGCGGCATCGTACGCTGCGAAACGCCTGGCTTGTCCAACTCCTGGTAAATCCGGTCAGCTATGAAACGATGGAAGTTGTTCTTCCAGAGGTCTCGAATAACGTATTTCTCTTTTACTATAACCACATTCGTTTTCTGATCGTCTTTCACTTCGATTGGTCCATCCGCATTTATTGATGGACTGTTGTCGGCGTAGAAATTGAGATACTCCTTGCCCAGCTCGGCAAGGGAACTGATCGAAACCTCATAACGCATCGCGTTGGCCTCTGAGCCTCGATACGTTGTGGTTACACTCATAGTAGTAGCGCCGCTGGGTTGCGCGTCATATTGTTCTACGACGCTAATTGAACCTGAGGCCGCGTTAGGAGTAGGGATTTTGGATAATCCTTGTTCTCCGGCGCGCACGACCAAAGCCCTTTCGTATGGCGGATCGTAGTATTCATCGAGCCCGCCGCGCTGGTAACTCATTGTTGGATCGAACCAGTAGGTCTTCCCATTAATTACGGCCCGAACGATCACGTGGTCAAAAGCATAGGGTGTGGGCTGCCACGAGTCGATCGATGATCTCGAATGGGAGTTGATTAATGCCGGCGCCGCCTCAATTCCCATCTCATTTAGTATTGAGGTAAGTAAGCGGGACTTGTCCTTGCAGTCACCAAACCGTCTGGCGAAGACTTGATCAGGCTCGGTTGGTTGGTGCGAATATCGACCAAGCTCGATTCCCAGGTAACGAATCTCATCTTGCACAAAGCGCAAAGCGCCAATCGCCCCTTCAGACAGCGAATTGGCCTGTTTCCACTGTGCAATCTTGGCCCGCAGTTCAGAATTCTTGAGCGGCGAATCTCGATAGAACGGAAGCGCCCAGCCAACAACGGAAGCCCAGTCAGGAAACTCACTCAGAGTCACACTTGGGTAAGGTTGAAACCAGACAGGTATGTAGTCGTCAGTGTCGATTCCCGGAACGTGCTTTCGATACCAGATGTATTCGGTATCCGATCCAAGTGTTTGCGAGGACGGCGACAGTTCGATGTGGTTGTTCTTGATTTCCAACTTCCGGTCTGTGGGATACAGCACTCGTAAGAACAATTCCTGGATTGGTGAAGAATCTGCGAGGTAGAGCGTGTCAGTGAACCGCCCACCAAGTACTGGGTTCTCACCAGTAATCGAATACGCGTAATCAACAACATCGCCGACCCGCAGATCGTTGACGAAGATCAACGTAGCGAGGCTCCCGTTGTAGAGCTGCTGATCCAACTCGTCTTCCTGTTGGATCGTTTTTATCTCTCCAGGTCGAAGTGCATCTATGATCTGAGCGCCGCGCTGAATCCGAACGAAATGAATCGCGAGTTGTTGATACGACGGTTCGAAGTAGAAGCGAAGTTGAGATAAGTCGTCCAATCCGGAAGTACTGTCGACCCGTCTAACCATGTGGTAATAGCGCTCTACGGTTCCATTACCCACTTTGGTTTGTTCGTCATCGAGCAGCTGCGACGAACTACTTCCGGGGGGCACGGCGGCGGTCTTTGGATCCTCCGCCGGGACAACCGTTCGTACCCACTTTGGTGACGGCTTAATTGTGAAGGAGCCCTTGCCAAAAACGATCCCATTGGCTGAAAGGAGTAAGCCAATAACGATTACCAGACGAATCGGCAGTGTTGAGAAGGACAAAAGCAAACCAACAAACCTCGGTGTGATGAAGAATTGAGGAAGGGCCAATTCCTTGCCTCCACGAGAAACCAAGAGAAGCAAGTGCAGCACAAGAATAATGGATGGATTTAAGAAGGTCTAGTGGGGATTCAAAAGGCTAGTCTTCAGGTGTGGTCTTCGTCGTTAAAGTGCAGATTGGGTTGGGGCGGCGAATGACTGGTTAGAAAACTTGGCGTCGAACTAATAAGCTCAGGTTCAAGGTGATGAGGTCACAGGCTTAGACGGGGCCAGTTCAAGAATAATCTGCTTGACTGGTTTATTCGAGTCATTCTTTATGTCTGCGATTACACACCTGAGCCCATCGCCATAAGGCATCGGCAGTGCGTACCATTCAATAGCATACTTGTTGTCACACCTGTTGCTGGTCATCGCGTTACTTGAACATATGTCTATTTCAAACTCACCTCGGCTAGTTCCTTGTCGCAGCTTGAAGAAAGATTCAAAGGTGTTCTTCCGCGCCTCACGCAAAACAAGCAAACCATTGTTTTGGAAATCTAATTTCTCAGTAGTGGCATCGGATGGACTACGGTTCTCGTAGTTAACGATCCGAATGTTCCAGGTCGAATTGTCATCTTTAGGTGTGGGCACACGCCAGGATTTTATTCCCAGGATCTCAACTAGCTCATCATGACTAATCTTTTGGGCGAAGGAGTTTGAGCACGTCGCCAGTAAGAGAAAAAGAAGCAGTAGAGAGCTTTTGAAATTCATAGGTTTCAATCCTTCTTAGCAAAACGAACTTTGCTCGTGGCGATTTAGATTTTTGGCCTTCGACAATTCTTGAGCCTTGCGAAACTCAAGACCCACACTAAGAGTGGACTTAAGGTCTAGTGCGGTACAAAACAGGCTTAGTCTTCAGTGTGGTCTTCGCCGTTAAAGTGAAGCACGGTCGATTCGTCATCAACAACAGTTTCAAGATGCACCGGCCGACCCCACAACGTGTGAACGTGCTCCAATGCCTTGCGCCCATAACGCAAATCGAGTTCGGTCCCTTCGTAGCGGTGTTTCAGATAGAGTTCGCGGTTGCCATTGTAGTCGCCATCTTCAACCTGGAGATACGGAAAACCGAAGTTCGTCATGTTTGAAACCAGCTGATCGCGAACCCGTTGCCAGCGTTTTTCGCTAATGGTCCATTCCTCTTCGTCTACAAGTTCATAAACAAACAAGTCGAGTTCTTCGCATAACTCTTCGGTGAGATAATTACGGAGGAATGAAACATCGTTTTCGATTTCTCTTACTTCGAAAATCTTGTCGCGACCTTCGTTGCCATGCCGGCCAAAATCCCTTTGTTCGTCTACAGACGGCTCATTCCAACGACGTTCAATATCTTCGTAAATCTTGTAGCCGAGGTAATAGGGGTTCAGCTGACCCTTCTGCGGAGATACTACACCGGAGTGAAGATTCGCAAACTCGATATGATCATTGTCCGATAAGTCGAGCTCACGCATGATGCGAGCGTGCCAGATACTGGCCCAACCTTCGTTCATGATCTTTGTCTGCATCTGCGGGACAAAGTACTCCATTTCCTCGTGGACCATTGCGATTGCGTCGCGTTGCCAAACTGCCAGAGTCGGAGAGTTCTTCATAATGTAGAAGAGCAGATCCTTCTCTGGTAAGCGTTCTCTGGCAGGTTTTTCATCATCGTTCGGGCGTTCACTGCGTTTGAGCTCGTTCGCGGTGCGAGTGCTCTTGTCGAGAAACCAGAGATCGTCGTAAGGCCCATCTTTTGGGCGTAACTCCGAACGACGCTTTTCTTCAGCCTCAGTGATGTCGCGTTTAATGAAAAAATAAGGATCAATGTGTTCTTCGATAGCTAGAACTGAGTCTAGAAAACGCTCGACGGTCTTCCGACCGTGTTTGAACTCGTACTCCATCATTCGATGAGCATGAGTTGACACGCTCTCGACCATGCGTCGGTTAGTTTTTGAGAAGTAGAGGTTGTTTTTGAAGAAATCGACGTGACCCAGAACGTGGGCAATTACCATCTTGTTCTGGATAGGACTGTTTGTCTCGAGCAGAAAACCGTAAGACGGATTAGTGTTGATAACGACTTCGTAGATTTTCGACAAACCAAAGTCATACATGGTCTTCATTCGGTGATAAGCCTTACCGAACGTCCAGTGAGAATAGCGACCCGGCAAGGCATAAGATCCCACTTCGTACATTACTGGAGCTGGAACAATTTCGAAGTTGGTAGGATATGGGTCAAGCCCGAAGCGCTGAGCCACTTCCCAGATTTGCTCCACAGCCTTTTCGAGCTCTTTTATTTCTTTGTCTTCCATAGGCTTTGGGTCAAAAACCAAAAAACGATTATGCCGGTGTTTCCACTCCTCGCGTTCCAAAGAACTGTTTTAACGCCGGGTAGACATCTTCTTTGTCGTCGATCCGGACACCGACGAAATGGTCTTTATGTTGTAAGCGATCATTGAAGATCGACAGTAACGCTCCCGACGAACGGCGGTAACTCGACGATCCCTCCTCGCCAATTTCGCCATAGCCAAACAGGTTGCAAGTAGTAATCAGTTCGTCGGCGAGTTTTACGGCTTCTTCGTTATCCGAATAATAGTTATCACCATCAGAGAAGTGGAATGGATAGATATTCCAATCGTTCGGCCGATAGCGTTGTTTGATGATCTCGAGCGCAAGTTGATAGGCGGATGAAACTACAGTTCCACCAGATTCTCCCTGAGTAAAGAACTGCTCCTCGGTAACCTCTTTCGCTTCTGTGTGATGTGAAATGAAAACGATGTCGACGTTGTCGTATTTAGTGCGTAGGAAGCGGACCATCCAGAAATAGAAGCTGCGAGCGATATATTTCTTAAACTCACCCATTGAGCCTGAGACGTCGATCATGGCTATGACAACGGCATTCGACTCGTAACGCATTACCTCTTCCCATGTCTTAAATCTCAGATCCTCTTTCTTGATGTCACCGAATCGTGGATTTCCTTCACGTGCGTTACGCCGGATGTTCTCCAGAATCATTCGTCGCTTGTCGAGATTCGCAATCACACCCGTACGACGTATTTCATTGAACTGAGTCTTGCGAGATTGAACGCTCTTCTTCGCCTTTTCTTCAAGGTATGGAAGTTGGAGGTCTTCAAATATCAGAGCGGCTAGTTCGTCAATATTTACTTCGGCTTCGTAATAGTCGACGCCTGAATCCTGTCCAGCCTGACCGGAACCAGTTCCCGAGCCCGGACGACTCTCGCGACCAATTACATCACCTACGCGAGTCTTACCATCGCCCTGACCTACGTGTTTTCCTTTTTGATGATTGAAGCGAAACTTGTATTCGTCGAGGGCCTTGATGGGAACTTTGACGGTGCGCTTTCCGTCGGAGAGTATGATCGCTTCGTTTGAAACAATTGAGCCGAGGTTTTTACGTATGGCTTCTTTGACTCGATCCTTGTGGCGCTCCTGATCGATGATGCCTTTACGTTGAAGTGACCAGTCGTTACGTTGGATTGTCATTGCGGTAAAACCTCATCCGCGGATTACGCTGAGCCTGCAGCTTCCATCCTTGCTGTCATCTCGCCATTTCGTTCGTATCGGAACTTGCCGCGTAATCTGCGCGAACCACATTCTGTTGACAAAATCCGGTAACAATCTCCGTAAACTGCTCCGGGTATTCCTCGTGCGGTAAGTGACCGCACCTAAGAAAGACTATGAACCTCGAATCTGGAATTTCATCATGGAGTCGTTCCCCGTCTGATAGAGGAATCTCAATATCGTTGTCGCCCCAAAGCAGCAGAGTGCGCTGTTTGATTAGATGCGCATCACGCGTTATCCGTTCTGCATCCCAGCCACGCACAGTGCGAATAATGGCCCGGTGTGTTCGAGAGGCGCGAAGTGGAAGATGTCGTGCATCAACGCGACGTTCATCCAAAACCCACTCATGACGGTCATAAACTCGCTTCATCCTCTTTCGCAAAAGGAATCGCGAGCCAATCAGTAACGGTGAAACGACATCACCGATAACGGGCGACCCAAAAACGCGCATTAGCTTAAACTCGAGCGGTCGGTTGTTGCTGACGGCTCCGACCATGATCAGGTTCTTTACTCGATCGGAATAGTCGAGTGCGCAGGTTGCGGCAACTGCTCCTCCGTATGAGCTGCCAACAAAAGTTGCACTGTCGATGTTAAGTCGATCCAGCAGCTTCGTAAGAAGCTTCGCTTGTCCGGGAATTGTGTACTCACCATTGCGAGGTTTTCCTGAATAGCCATATCCGAGCATGTCTGGAGCAATCACTCGGAAACCTGCTTCGGCGAGACTGAGAAACACTTTGCTCCAAACCAGTGTTGAGGATGCAAATCCGTGAATCAGAACCAGCGCAGGCGCGTTCTTGCTGCCGGCTTCCTGGAAATGAAGCGGAACACCATCAATATCGATGAATCGCGAGTGTTCGGAATGGAAGACAACGTTGCGGTTTTTTGACCAGTCAGCGTCGCGTGGGCGCAGCAAGAGCTTTAGCGTCACGGCCAGAGTTGTCGCGGCTGCGGCGCCGCCAGTAATCCAGTAACGTTTCTTCATGCTGCGATTATCCGAAAACGCCCGTACTCCTGAAGAGCACGGGCGTTCAAATTTCGCATATTCCGGCACACTCAGTCGACTATCGCGACAACAAAGTGCCAACGTATGTAAGCAGTTCGTTTGCACAGACCGGGCAGTATCCGTGGTCCGTAACTAATCGATCCACCACTTCATTGATGCGCCTGAGCTGGTCAGGATCCGGAGTTTTTGCAGAGGTGGTTATCTTCACCACGTCTTTTAGATCGGCAAAGATCTTCTTCTCAATCGCCTCTTTCAAGCGTTCGTGAGAACTGTATTCAAAGGGCTTTCCTTTGCGCGCATATGACGAAATACGAATCAGTATTTCCTGCCTAAATGTATTCTTCGCGTTTTCGGAAATACCAATCTGTTCTTCAATTGAGCGCATCAGCTGCTCATCTGGCTCCATCTCTTCTTCTGTAATTGGATCCTTAATACGTTCCTTGTTACAGAAGGCCTCCACATTGTCGAGATAGTTGTTGCACATCGTCCGAGCCATCTCTTCAAATGAGTAGACAAAGGCACGCTGCACCTCAATCTTCGCGAGTTCGTCGTACTCCTTTCGCGCGAGTGAGATCATGTTTAGATAGCGTTCGCGCTGTTCGGTACTGATCCCTGTGTGTTGTTCAAAGCCATCCTTAATCGCACGCAAGGCGTCGATCGGGTTGATACAGGTAACACCGTCGCGAACAAGTGCGCTCGAGAGACGGTTGATGATATAGCGTGGTGAAATACCGTCCATTCCTTCGCGTACAGTTTCTTCCTTGAGTTCGCGAACATCTTTTGATTTGTAACCCTCGACGTCTTCGCCGTCGTAGAGTTTCATCTTCTTTACAATGTCGACACTTTGACGCTTTGGTTCTTCCAGTCTGGTCATGACCGCGAACATCGCGGCGACCCTAAGTGTGTTTGGCGCCAGGTGAACATTTCGAAGAGCTTCTGATTGGTGCAGAAGTTTGTCGTAGATTCGTTCTTCCTGAGAGACACGCAGGTTGTATGGCACGCGTACAAGGATAATTCGATCCTGTAGTGCTTCTGATTTGCGATTGCCGGCGAACGCAATGTACTCGTTCTCATTCGAGTGAGAGAGAATCACCTCATCCGCGTAAATCATTGCAAATCGCCCAGTTTTAATGCTTTGTTCCTGAGATAGCGTCAAAAGGCTGTAAAGGAATTTCTCGTCGACTTTGAGCATTTCGACGAATTCCATCACACCGCGGTTGGCGATGTTGAGTTCACCGTCAAACCGGTACGCCCGCGGGTCTGATTCGACTCCAACCTCACCAATGGTTGATAGATCAATCGAGCCGGTCAGTTCGGTAATGTCCTGAGACTTCGGATCACTCGGTGAAAAGGTACCGATCCCAACTCGCTCTTTTTCAGAAAACGAAACGCGATGGACTCTGACATCTTCATGCCGTCCGTTGTATGTCTTCTCGAGCGCGTACCGGCATTGCGGGCAGAGATCACCCTCGATGTAAATGCCATAATGCTTTTCAATTTCAGGGCGTAGCTGATGCGGGATCAAGTGGAGTGGCTCTTCGTGCATCGGGCAGTCTTTGATTGCGTAGACTGCACCAGTATCATTTTTTGTCCACTCTTCGAGTCCGCGCTTGAGCATGTTGACGATCGTAGATTTGCCGCCACCGACTGGTCCCATGAGTAGAAGGATCCGTTTCCGGACTTCCAGACGTTGGGCTGCGGATTTGAAGTACTCAACGAGTCTGGCTATCGGCTCTTCAATACCAAAGAGTTCCGAAGCGAAGAAATTGTAAGAGAGGACTTCGTGTTGAGTGCCTTCATTGAGACGTTCAATGCCGGCGGCATGAACCATGTCGTTAATGCGCGCGTGGGAAAGTTGGGCGAGACGCGGATTCTGAGCTACCAGTTCGAAGTAGTCTCGAAAGCTTCCTTCCCATCGCAGAGCTTCATGCTCCCGACGCAAATCTTCCAGGCGTTCTGTGATGTTGAAATGTTTGTTGCCATCCTGCTCTTGCATAGCCTTTGAAACCTCTTCGGCCTTCGCGCGTTTGGACAGCGTGTGGGGATTGGCCACGCCCTGTAGTAACCGTCAACCTAGAGTAGGTAACGGCTCGTCACATTGAAACTTCGTCATGTACTGTCGCACGCGCGCGTAAGCGTGAACTACACTCGGAAGAATCTGTTCTCAATGATCGTTGTCAACTTAGTCGTGGGAGGGGTCCAGCACATTTGGAAGCGAACAGCACGCGCGCCTCCATCATTACAGCCAGTATAGCACAACGCTTAAGGGCTCAAGTCAATGCTTATTTTTAGATCGTGAGGTACAGGTACAGTGTTAGGTCGGACGTTATCCACCTTGTAAATGCCAATCGCTGATCCTCACAACTTCAATTTTCTTGAGTGATCACCACGCGTGGATGCACTTGCTGCTTGCTCGCGTTGTAATCCCCGATGGCGATCAGGTGCCCACTTTCATCGCACAATTTAACCTTCGCGCCATCGGTCCAATTTGTCGTTGCAGCTCCCACCTCCATTCCATTACGCACCTTACGTGCGTCGTCAGGGGTTAGATGCAGGAAAGGTAGTTCCGGGAGCGCCAGGTTTAATGGGACCAGAATTGTTCCAAGGCCCCCCTCGGCAAGACGTGTTTTTAGATCCGCGAGAGTTGCAGCATTGTCTAATGAAAACGACCCAACTCGCGTGCGACGCAGTTCCGCCAGGTGAGCACCTATGTTTAACCGTTTGCCGAGATCCTCGGCGAGAGTTCGGATATAAGTGCCTGAGGAACAGACAACGCGAACCTTGAGATCCACAGTGCCGTCCAGGTTATTTTTGAGTAACTGATTGTCAGGTCGAATGGGTTCGAATTCGTGTATGCACACGTTAACTGCTTTTCGTTCGACTACTTCACCGCGCCGGGCAAGTTCGTAGAGTCGTTTACCCTGAACTTTCTTCGCGGAAAACATTGGTGGTACTTGGAGAATGTCACCCGTAAGGCGGCGCATGGCCTCCTCAATCTCCGATTCACTCCAACGACCTGGTTGTCTGTTTTCATTGTCGTTGAGGCGATTGCCGGCGTAATCACCAGTATCGGTAGAAAACCCAAAACGGATGACTGCTTCGTATTCCTTATCAGTGCCGCTTAGAAACTGAGCGAGTCGAGTTGCTCGGCCAAGCAGGATGACGAGAACGCCCGTCGCAAAGGGATCAAGTGTGCCAGTGTGTCCGATACGGCGTTCGTTTAGGATCTTACGTGCTTTGGCGACAACGTCGTGTGACGTGAGTCCCGGTTCCTTGTCGATGATTAACAAACCATCCATACGGTCATTCTAATTTGCTTGGTGCTAATTGGCGACATTAAGTACCAAGCATATGAATCCCACCAACGCGGCTTCTTCCAGCTTCCTGCGATAATGCGCATGTTAAAATGACGCCGTCATAAAACCCATGCGAAGAAAAACCTCTCAGTCGAACGAATCTCTCACCCCTGAAGAGCTTCGCAAAAAGACTTTTGCCCGCGCGGTGAAACTATTAGCTGCGAAGCCTCGTTCCATCGAGGAGTTAAGAGAACGACTGCTGGAAGGCGGGTCGACTAAATCGATTGTTGAGATAGTGATCTCGAGGTTGCGCGAGTATGGCTATCTTGATGACGAACGCTTTGCGTTTAGTTATGCGTCGTTAAAGGTAAAACAGCGTCCGATTGGACGCCGTCGATTGGAACGCGATCTTAAGTTCAAAAAAGTAGACGCAAACACCGCCGGTGAAGTACTAGAACTCGTTTATACAGAGACTCCGGAAGACCAACTAATTGATCGCGCAATCGAAAAACGAATCCGACTTCGTGGACGACCTAAAGACCGCAAAGAGGCTAAAAGTTTGTTTGATCATCTGCTGCGGCAAGGATTTCGTTTCGAGCTAATTAGCGAAAGAGTGCGAGCTATCTCTCGCACAGGCGACGATGAACTTGAGTCGGATTAATCTGAGGGCAGTACTTCAATCAATGTCTGACTATCTGTGTAAATCTGCAGAGTCCTCTACGTGCGAATCTCAACAATGTCCGATATGCTTTAGCTTGTCGCTGGCTCATGAGTAGAACTCGAGTCCAGGGGACAAGTACGCGATTGAATCGGATACCCTAAACAATGACCGGTAACGAGATAAGAGAAGCATTTCTTAAGTATTTTGAAGAACACGGGCACACGCGTGTGCGCTCTTCGCCACTCCTTCCTGCCAACGATCCCACATTGCTTTTTACCAATGCGGGTATGAATCAGTTCAAGGAAGTTTTTCTGGGTCAGGAAAAACGCGATTACGTTCGAGCTGCATCCGCCCAGAAGTGTGTCCGCGCGGGAGGCAAGCACAACGACCTAGATGAAGTTGGAAAGACGGCGAGGCATCACACGTTTTTCGAAATGCTTGGCAATTTTTCCTTTGGCGACTATTTCAAGGAAGACGCAATCAAGTTTGCCTGGGACCTATTGGTTAACCGCTTAAAGCTGGATCCTGCTCGCTTGTGGTTCACAGTTTACGGGGGCGACGAAGAGGTCGCGCCAGATGAAGACGCGGAACGCTTGTGGGAAAAAGTCGGCGCGCCCCGGGAAAGAATACTTCGCTTTGGTCGCAAAGATAATTTCTGGCAAATGGGCGAAACTGGACCGTGTGGCCCATGTAGTGAGATTCACTACTATATGGGTGATAGTCCCGCAGATCCTGAGAACTGTGCGGAAAATGTGAATGGACCCGGCGATACGATCATGGAGATCTGGAATTTGGTCTTCATGCAGTTTGTTCGGAGTGAGATTGAACCAGGTAAGTACCAGCTGGATCCGCTTCCGGCCCCTTCCGTTGATACGGGCGCTGGTCTCGAACGTCTGGCCGTCGTGCTTCAGGGAGTGAAGTCAAACTACGACACTGATCTCATTCGCCCAATCATAGATTTCACGGCAAAACTTTCCGATCGCAATTACGAGCCGGAAACGAAGGAAGGCTTTGCGATGCGTGTGATCGCAGATCACGCGCGCACAGCCGCCTTTTCAATTGCCGATGGAATTCTTCCCGGCAATGAAGGACGAAATTCCGTGCTGCGAAAGATCATGCGACGCGCAATTTATCAGGGAAGGCACACGCTTGGTTTGGAGGGTCCGTTCTTCAATGAAGTCGCGATCTTTGTTGCTGACCAAATGAAGGACGCTTATCCGGAACTTGAAACGCAACGAGAATTCATCCAGAAGATGGTCCGACTAGAGGAAGAGCGTTTCGACTCTACTTTGACTGTCGGTTTGCAAAAACTTGATGAACTCTTTGCGTCTACAAAGGGCGAGATGCCTGAATACAAATCTCTGGCCCGCTTGTACGATACATTTGGTACTCCACGTGATCTAATTCGTGTTGCTTTGGAAGAACGTGGTTTTACCATCGAAGAAGATCAATTTAAAGAAGCGTTTGACTCAGCGTTACAGGAGTTGCAACAGCAAGGAACCGGCGAAAAAACCGAATCAAAATCGAAGTCAAACCCGATCTATGCAAGTTTGGCAGGGCGTCTAAGTAGATCTCAATTCAAGGGATACGAAACAACTCATGTTGATGAGGCCAAAGTAGTTGCGCTCATTAAGTCAGACGAAGTGAGTGTAATCAACGAGAGCGAGGAAGGTGAGGTGGTCCTGGATCAAACGCCTTTCTATGCTGAGAGTGGCGGCCAGGTTGGTGATGTTGGAGTTCTCAGCGGCGCAGATTCGTATGCGTTGGTTACAGATACATATTCTCCTGCGCAAGGCTTGATTGTTCATAAGGTCAAAGTTGAGAAGGGACAATTGAAAGTCGGTGACGTCGTGTCCGCTCAAGTAGACGTAGAGAAGCGTGACGCCACGCGTCGCAATCACACCGCAACGCACTTAATGCATGCGGCTCTTCGGGAAGTGTTGGGAACTCATGTCAAACAGGCCGGCTCTGTGGTGGCTCCAACCTATCTTCGTTTCGACTTCTCGCACTACCAGCCTTTGACGAACGCCGAAAAAGAAGAGATTGAGCGTCTCGTCAATTACCACATCCTCAGAAATGAACGAGTGCAAACTGACGAGATGGCTATCGAGGAAGCGATGCGTTCCGGTGCGATGGCTCTCTTTGGCGAAAAGTACGGTGAGAAGGTCCGGGTGCTCTCAATAGCTGGGGCTGAAAGCGTTTTCTCAAAAGAACTTTGCGGCGGTACGCACGTCAGAGCGACTGGAGATATCGGTTTGTTCAAGATAACCAGCGATGAGTCGATTGCGTCAGGCGTAAGAAGAATCAGGGCTGTCACTGGTGTTGATGCATACGAACGTTTTCGCGAGTCAGAAATGATAGTGGATGAGATGAGTAGTGGCTTGAGAACCTCGCGAACGGAACTCGCTACGGTTGTGACAAAACTTCAGGATGAATTGCGCAAAACACGACGTGAGGCAGATGACTTGCGACTTAAGATAGCGAGTGGCGCAATTGGAACATCCTCTAATGGCGACGACTCGCGCGAAGTTGCCGGAATTAAGGTGCTGGCACGTGAAGCGACTGGACTGGATGCGGCAGCGATGCGTCAGCTGTCTGACACACTGCTTGCGAGGATCAAATCAGGAGTGGTTGTTTTAGGCAGAAGTAGCGACGGCAAAGTATCTTTGATTGTTCGAACGTCGGATGATCTAACAAAGAAAGTCCCGGCAGGTCAGGTTATTAAGGAACTTGCGCCAATTGTTGGTGGCCGAGGCGGAGGTAAGGCTGACATGGCAGAGGGAGGCGGCAGCCAGCCAGATAAACTCGCTGACGCACTTAACCAAAGTTACGCCGTAATCGAAAAGCTATTGAACGCTTAGAAGGTTTGATCTTGAACTAGGAAGGCGCGAGCGCACTGTAGGTGCTCGCGCCTTTCTTAATTTGCCTCACATGTTTTTCTGTTTGTCTGTGAGGGTGATGCTCATTTTCTCCAAGGTTATTTTGTTTAGGGTTCCGGTGACCTTTAGTCCTTCCGCTTGTTGATACTTGCGCAAGCCCTCACGCGTCGCATCGTCAAGCTTACCGATTTGTTCACCACCATAGAATCCCTTAGCTTTCAGGATTGCCTGAGCTTGGTTTATTTGCTCTTTGGTGGCGCGAAATACGGGCCCACGTTTTGTTGCTTGTTTTGTTCCGGTCTTGTTACTTGCGGTTGAGGAACTTGAATCCTGGGCCAACACCCCGGTCGCAAAAAGACAAAGCAGTGGCAGAGTTAGTGTGAGAAATTTCTTCATCGTTTTTCCTTTTGTGAGGCGCGCAGAAGCGCGCGGTTAATAGTTAGGTTGTGAGGTACTTCCGAAAACGCGCTTATGATACTACTCGTGTCAAGAGGTTAACTCTCTACACTTCCTCTTCGTCCCCGCATCTTCGCGGAACGGCGGAGCCGCCGGATGTGAGGCGGCGGCGAAGCCCCGCCGAAAGAATATCTAACATTCTCGGGGCGAAGCCCCTGATATGGGTCTGGCCTGATTGTTTAGGAGTTATGAGACTTATAGGGTCAGAGGCCGAACCAAGGGCTCCGCCCCAACTCACTGGGTAGCAACTCCGGCGGGGCTTCGCCGCCTCACATCCGGTGGCTACGCCGTTTCGGCGAGCACTTAATCCTTAGGGCGCGAATCTTTGTCTATATTCTGCGGAAACAATAAATGCCTTTACCATCTCAGCCTGAGTAAAGTCACCATTGAACTGATTCAACTTGTTTAGCCAGAATTGCCAGCCACCGAAGTCTGCGTCGGGTGCTGCGTTTGGATCCCTGCGCAAGTAGCCAAAATATTGCATCAACACAAAAGCCTTGTTTAGTTCAGCAGCTTTGAGTGTTTGATCCTCCGCTACTGCCCGCAAGACATTGGCTCGCTGAGTCAAATCTGATGGAGTAGTCAATCCGGCGATCAGGTTACTACGTTCCTGAGCAGACAAAACTCCGCCGGCGTTTGTATTCAGCTGATCAACAAATTGCGCCGCAGTTAGTGAGTTGGGAAATGCCGTTTGAAAATCGCCTCTTTGAACAAAGGCCAGAACAAAAGCTTGTTTGTTTGCCTCCAGCTGCGCTTCCCAGTTTCCAATACCAACTTGGACCCCCTGCCCAATTCTCTGCGTGTCACGCAAGAAGTTTGTAAACCCAACTGGTACTGGAGCTCCAGAAAGATTTCCGAAACCACTCTTGTAAATTCGATACACAAGATATCCAGTCTCTTGAAACTCAATTGACAAGAAGAAAGCCGCCGAAACGTTAACTCGCTTGACGTCAAGACAAGAAGTATTGCTGCCGCACGAGGCTAACTCATTTGTCCAGAAAGCGAGCCCGGAAGCGTCTGGTTCGCGGTTGAGAAAGTCGATGTAGTGCTGTCTAACAAAGAAAGTCGCGTCATCGATTGGATTTGTTGTTCCATTCGAAGCGTCGTTATCAGCGATGGTTACGGTTGTGATCGACGGTGATCCAAGACTCGTGCTGATTGGAGCACTAAGAGTTACTGTAAATGTTTCAGCACCTTCGGCACGTGCGTCATCGATGATTGGAATCGAAATCGTTTTACTTGTCTCGCCTGCAGCAAACCGCAGACTGCCAAGAGTTGTTATGTAGTCGCAACGGGAAGATGCAGCACCGTTAAGTACGCTACAGCCATTCGACCCAGCTGTATCGCTGGTTTGATAGTCCACTGTGGCGGCGGCCGTGGTGTCGCCGCTTCTGTTTATCGTGACCGCCAGGCTACCGGTTGCCTCACCGGCATTAATATTTGCTGAGGCGAATTGAACAGTCGAGCTCGCTCCACTAGAAGTCCCTGTGAAAAAGAGAGTCTGGTTTGTGGAAAGATTTGTGCCGCCGTGGCTTGATGGATTGAAAGTAAAGTTTGTCTTTGTTGCGACTACTTGATAGTTGCTACCGGCAGCGATGTTCGCAAAGGAGAAGGACCCGGTCGCGTCAGTTTGCGTGACCATCTGAGTGCTTCCGTTCAAGGTCATTGTGATTGAAACATTCGGGATGGGCGTACCCGTTACTGATGGCGGCTCAGTCACTTTTCCACCGATAGTAAATGTCTGAGCAAAGGTTGTGTTATGTAGACCACAGAAAAGAATTGCGGCAGCGACAAAAAGAACTAGACGGGCAGGCATATGAGAGACCTCGATGTTGAGATGATCAAAAAGCTTAACGACGGATTAGATATTCATAGCCGAGCGCACATTTGCGCGTCTTACTTGTGGCCCCGGTACCTGCTCCGTTCTTTTCGTGAATTGCAAGCTGATTAGTCCTATCAAAAATTCGCAAACCTCTTTTGTTCCAGTACCTATTAATCGACCGCCGTGGTCCACAGCGCCGTAAATATTTGCTTTCGAATCCAACGCGATTATGTGTGGCTCAACCATAAGTTTCTTATTACTCCCTATGTATCGTTTCATCACCCGAAGAGCTCGGGCAAAATTCCGGAACTGTCAGCATGAAGTTCAGGCCGAGGCACCGCATTAGACGAGGCCGATGCCTCATCGCCTGAACTCCACACTAACCTCGTTGGAGTCGCATAGTTGAAGATGGTGGTCTACAACTTGCGATCTTTCAGCCCGATTCACCTTGAGTGTTTTCGTAGCTTACGGAGTTTTGCAGCCACTCCCAGAAGTCCAGTACCAAGCAACACCATGGTTGCTGGTTCGGGAACTGCCGTTGCGGTCTGCTGTGCACCAGTGATGTTTCCGGAAACAGCATTGACGCCGCCCGCGATCACTGAAAGATCATTAACGTTAAAGTTAAACGAACCATTTACGGTCTGGCCCGCTCCATTGACGAAAGAAAATACGAAGGTGGTTGGAGTGTTGTTGAAATCTATTAACACGCCACCTACGTCGTTTGAAGTGACCGAACCGGTTAAGTCTGCAGAAAACGTGGCACTGTTAGGGCCAGCGATTCCTGGAGGAGCGGTAAATGTTACTCGGAGTGTAAAAGCTTGACCCGAGTAAGTTGCCGGGGTACCACTAAGCGCAAATGATCCAAGGTTATCGACATTAGGGGTTCCTGGAGTGTTGCCAATCGCAAGAAAACCACTTGATGTCGTACCGCTAAATGTGGAACTGGCAAAGGTAAGTCCCAGTAGGCTAGTTGGCGGTTGACCGCTAGTAGTCCCTGGAACACAACCTGAGCCGAAACAGCCGTTCGTAAAGCCGGCTACAGTAACCTCGTCGGCCCTTGCCGTTTGTCCTAATGACAAGAACGCCACGGCAAGAATGGCTAGTGAAAAGAGTTTTACGTTTATGGGGCTACTACCCATATTTGTACCTCCCTGGTCGAAAAGCATCAGAAAGTCCTGCCTTGAGACATGAATCGCGGGCAAAGCAATATTTCCCGTGGCAGAACGAATCGCGAAGTGCCGCACACTGCCGCGCAGTTTTTAGCAAAGGTGGATGACTACGGATTATCCCGATAGCCAGGCACTGCCTAGGGCTGCTGTTAGGAAAATCGCGAGAAACCTAAGTTGGAGAGAGTCGCAGATTCCGATACCAGCGAACCCGTTCTCGGCAAAGGTTATGCCGCGTGTCGGAGGGGACCTGGTAGCCGCGGAGTTTGAGCCGAGACCTGCCAATTTGGCCCGATAAAGTTGAAGAATTTGATCTGAAACAATGAAGAAACGAGGTCAAGTGTTGCGACTCTTTGTCCAAGTCGCAAAGTGTCGTGAATTGATCACAGACACTAACAGGGTTGAAGTTTACGTTTTTCGGACAATCACCTCGTGCCAAGACGGCGTCGTTACTCTGAATCCCACGAACGGCAGAGACTCTGTCAAAAGTAAGAATCCACCCCACTGCGTGTGTGGGATTCTCTTGAACTAGTCAGATCGTATGAGTCCACAAAACGGCAGTTGATGGATGGTTCAGATCCTGTCTACAGAAGAGATGTCCATTCAATCTTGCTGCTCCCATCTCCAAGGTTGGTAGAAAGGATTTGAAAATACCCTCTCCCAAAAACCCACGTTCAAATAAGTTGGTATTTGTTGAACCAAATGTTAAGATGGCCACGCTTTGCGGTTCTCAACTGTGGGGCATGGTCTCCTCAGAACGAAATAACTTGCCTCGATAGTCCTGCTAGTTTAGCGAACAAATGCGAAAATATCTGATTATCCTTGCTGCAATTTGCTTGTCCGCTGGCTCAGCTCTCGGTCAAGGATCGGCTCGCCAGTTTGATAACTTTGATTTCGACAACGGAGTCAAGATTCAAACGCCCGTAATTCACCCGCTAAAGAAGGCCGATGCAGCGGGGCGAAAATTAACGAAAGAAACGAGTCTGAAGTATATCCCCGAACCAGGAGCGTTACTTCAGCCGGCTGCCCTTCCGCTAAATCCCTCGCTAAATGGGTTTACAACTGGTCGGCCCGAAGTGGACACCTACATCGTCGAATCTGGCAAAAGAAACTCCGTAGACCCGCTTCTGCTCTATTCAATCATGCATCAGGAGTCGAGCTTCAAACCGCGGGCGATGTCGTACAAGGGCGCTCGTGGGCTAATGCAATTGATGCCGCCAACCGCAGCTCGTTTTGGAGTCACAAATATCTGGGATCCGCAGCAGAACATTGAGGGGGGCGCTCGCTACATGCGTTTTCTTCTCGACATGTTCTCGGGCGATGTTCGACTTGCGCTAGCAGGCTATAACGCCGGTGAAGGTGCTGTACTGAAGTATGGTTATAACGTGCCGCCTTATAGCGAAACTCAAGAGTATGTGCGTCGCATCGGCAAGCGCTACAGTCTGATTCGCGATCCGGAAGCTGCAGCGAACGCGAGTGCGTTGTCTCAATCTCAACTTGCAAAGGCACGGGCAAAAGATGCGACCCCGCTAACCGTTTACGAGCCCACAGTGTTTATGGCACGCCTTCCCGACGGAAGATTGCAGCTAGTGAGTCAGTAACAAAAACAGCCCCCAACCGGACGAGGCGGAACCTTTACAGGTCTCCGCCTCGTTTTGTATTTGAGGGCCTTTAGTTATCATGGCTCACACTTCAGATTGTTTTGTCGATAGCAGAGTGAGGTCAAAGCATCTATGAGTTGTTCGAACTGCGGTGCCTACGTTGCTCCCAGCGTTCGGTTTTGCTCAAACTGCGGTGCACCCGCAAACGATCCCGAAGCCACGCGGATAATGCGACTCCAGGCAACCGCATTGGACGATCGTGCAGAGGACGAATTAGAGAGAGTTGTGTTCTCAGTTCGTCCAACTATGTTGTTTATTAAGACCGGATACGCTCTCGCTGTAATCGGCGGAATTTTGCTGGTAGCGATGTTATCAATGGTTGGGGCGCCAGTGTATTTCTCGGTTCCGTTGGCGCTCGCACTCCTTTTGATACCCGCCTATTACCACATAAGGAGAAATTCAATCCGCTACACTCTCACTGATGCGAAGCTTGAGATTGATACTGGTTTCATCGCTCGTACCACGCGAAATATTCCGCTCAGTAAGATTCAAGACGTTACGGTGTCGGCCAGCATTCCGCAGCGGATGATGGGGTTTGGTGACCTTGTCGTTGATAACGCTAGCGACGTTGGTGGTTCCACCGTTCTGCACAACATTAATAAACCTCGCATGTACGCCGACATGCTTTTGCGCGAACTCCGACGCTGGCATTAAACTCATGCAGTCCCCCAGCGTTCGGGAACATCAAAGGTTAACCGGTTTCTAATAGCACCGGGCTTTATTTGGCAGAGGGCTTATTGTGCGAGTTGCAAGAATACTTAGCGTCTTTTTGATTTTCTTAGTGTCGGTGATTGCCGTTGCCGAGTCGGTGCCAGTCTCATTGGCGCAATTGCTGCCGGATCGGTTTGGTGCGTTTAGACGTGCCGAGTCCGTAAATTCAGCCGTTTCCCTCAAACAGGAGAATGTTCTGAACCTTAGCAGTGGGTCCCTCGAGCCCTTAGCTGGAGAGGCCGAATATGTAGGTCCAAAGGGCGATAGATTTTTGGTTGAGTTGGCTCGCTTCAATCAAGATGCTGAAGCTTATGAGGTGCTGAGTGCAGTTGGCGCATTACATCGGGATAAACACGCGGGAATCGAAACAAATTTTGCTTACGCGACCGCTGGTTTTGAAACGAATAACCAAGTCACTTTTTTTAAGGGCTTACACCTGGTTCGTATTACAAACCTTAGACCAGGCATCGACTCCTCTAGTCTGAGCCTCTTCGCGCGAGCTGTTGCCGATACTCTTGACGCAGGTGAGCATGACATCCCGCCTCTGATAAAGCATTTACCTGACCCAGATCTGGCAACCAAAAACGCTGTCTATGTGACTCGATTCAAGAGCCTTGAGGCTCTATTACCGAATCAACAGGTACTTCGAGCTGTCGAAACGGGAGGCGATGGTGACGCGACACTCGCGAGCTATCCCACCGGCAAAGTGTTAATCGTCGAATTCAATACGCCGCAGCTCGCGTCGGAGAATGACAAGAGGATAACGGCAAAGATCCAGGAACTCTGGAAAGCCGGTCAGGTCGCGCCATCGGCATACCGAAGGATCGGTAACTACTCGGTGTTTGTTTTTGACGCTCCTGATGAGACAAGCGCCAAAAAGTTGATCGACCAGGTGAAGTATGAGCAGGTTGTTCAGTGGCTCGGAGAAAACCCGAACATCCTGAAAGAAGCCCAGCGAAAGTATGTTGATACTACCCTGGGCGTCTTCATCGCAGTAGTAAAGGCCTCAGGATATGCGTTGGTTGGCTGTTTAGGAATCGGAGGACTGATTGGGGCCTTACTTTTCAGTCGTCGACGCGCCCAACAAAGGCACGTGACGGCATTCTCCGATGCGGGAGGTATGTTGCGTTTGAATCTGGATGAGTTGACGCCACAAACAAACCCCTCACGGTTACTTCGAGATAGAAACTAGTCAGTTGTCCGTGGTCAGTTGTCCGTAGTCCGTTGGCTTGGTCCTTGGTCTTTGAAGAAAGTCCAAAGCTCCAAGACCACGGACTACTGACAACGGACCACTGACCAATAAACAAAAAAGCGCGGTCGACAGGTGTCTCTCGCGCTTCTTCATTGAAATCGAGCCAAAAAAATCGCGGGCTGCTGATCTTTCCTGGGAGGCTCCCCCAAGCCCCATCAAGACGTCAACCAGCAGCTCCACAATCTATGCTCTTCAACTGCGTCACAAACGTCACTCTGTTCCCCCATAAGAGTCAAACGCCTGCTGTTTAATTCTGCGAGAAGATGCCTCCCCCAAAGCCTCCACTCACCGCAGTTTTCTGAGCCTGACCCGATTTACCCTATCTACCCTTCTTGTTCTGCTCTCTTACTTGGCAATGCACATGCCATTACCCCTAATTTTCGCACTTGGTCCATTTCCTTCGAAATATTAACGATCAAGGATTTTTAAAGGTTTGGATTCGCATAACTCTCGTATAGCTTCAGTACATTTCCAGGCTACAGTCGAACGAAAATCGCTCACGATCATTTCGGCAGGTATTCCACTAAGTGGTCCAACTCCGCCTTGGTGTTGTATATGTGAGGAGAGATGCGAAGATTGTCACCACGAGGCGCGGTAATAATTCTTTGTTTCTTGAGGTGGGCGTAAAGTTCCATTGCTGTACGACCCCCACGGTGACGGATGCAGACAATCTGCGACTTTTCGCCCTGCTGACGTGAACTAACAATGTGGTAGTTCGTTGCCTGCAGTTTTTCACAAAGATAGTCGGTCAGTTCTTCGAGATAAGAGTGAATCTGATTCACGCCGATACCGGTGATGAGTTTTAGACTTGCCTCCAGACCATATATCAGCGAAGTTGGTCCTGTTCCAGTTTCCCAGGCCAGCGTGCCCCGATTCCAATCCTGCTCCCAGTTGTAATGGTCCTCTGGATTTGGAACACTTACCCAACCCACCAATGTTGGCTCAATTCTTTCGCGCGCCCGATCTGACAGGTAAAGATAGCCAACACCTTCAGGACTAAGTAGCCATTTGTGTCCCGCCCCAGCAGCTACATCAACCAGGCTGTCTTCGACATCAAGAGGAATTACTCCTAACGACTGAATCGTATCTACCACGAACAAAGCATCGTATCGACGCGCTGCTAAAGCGAGGCGTTTAAGATCCGCTTGAAAACCCGACGCGAACTGAACATGACTTATTGCTACAACCCGGGTTCGTTTATCGATCAGTTCAATAAACTCCTCCAAATCAATGCAGCCATCTCGTTCGTCAGAGGTTCGCAGCTCTACTCCCCTCGTATCTCGAATCCTCAACCAGGGATAAACGTTGGAGGGAAACTCTCGTCGAAAGGTGACAATGTTATCGCCCGGCATCCACTGGAGTCCGTTTGCGATTGTTGAAAGTCCATCAGAAGTGTTACGCATGAATGCGACTTGTTCGCTTCGCGCTCCGAGCAGTGTGGCGATCAGCTTCCGGGCGTTTTCTTTTACGGCGAGCCAGTCACGAAAATTCACCGAACCGTTCTCGTGAACGTCTCTTAATTGGCTTTCAACTGCGCGAATTGTAGGAAGCGGAGGCGGCGAAACTGCGGCGTGGTTCAAATACACGAGGCGCTCGGTGATTGGAAAGAGCGCGCGTAACTCGGGAGTCATGTGGATTCAGTTGTCCGAAGGCTCATAAGGCCGGCCGAATAACTCTTTGTACAACCACCCCAGCACTCGAGCTTCAGCGGTACAGAGCGTCTCGATCCAGCAGTTGAGCAAAAACTCGTCGCGGCCCCGTTGAAAGGGAATTTTTTCCGCTTGCTTGAGGATTGATCCACTACCCTTCAAGTCCAATTTATACGAGTCAGCAATCGATTCATTGCTCTTTGACGCCGAATCAAGAGCGTTGAGCAGCTGTCCTATCCATGAGTGGAGCTCACGTTGAGAAGGATTGTCGGCTAGTGCCTGGATAATGCCAATCGCCAAACGGTCTTCCGCTTTACTAAACTGAAACACGTCTTCACCTTTATCGACGCTCTGCTTTTGTTTCCACTGGAAGACTTCTTCAACGGATGGGTGTTTGATTACTGCCACACGCTGATCGTAGTTGAGGAACCAATCGATTACATCTGGGACTGAATCGAGATCGATCTGTCCTCTGGAGTCACGACGAAGTATGGGTGCACTTATTGCTTCTTGTTCTGAACTCATTTTAGTGACGTGCTAACGAGAACGCGGCTCGAATCTCTCCGACAACCTCTCCTCGTCGATTCGTTACCGGAAAGAATGCATAACGCGCAACCGCTTCGAGCGATTCGTCGCTCAGAATTCCGAGCTGTCGCAGCCCTTCTATGACTACGGTTGGACGCGCTCGATGATCATCTCCGTCTTCAATCTTTAGTGCAAAGCCCAGACCCTGAGGCCACTCCTCGCAGGGAAGTATGCCCGCAGTGTAAACGCCTTCGGCGCCTACCTTGGAAATTGTCCTTCCCGGCGTTGCGCGCATGATTTCAGTATCCAGACGATCTTTGGTACCACCGATCAGTTCAGGGTAATCACTCATTGCCTTAACGATTCGTTTACACGCATTTTTTGTGGCCTGGTCAAAGCCCGACGGTGGTGATACAAGTCTCGCATATGCGAGAGCCATTGCTTTCACTGTGACTCCAAACACAGGAACGCCGCAACCATCGATACCAACAGATAAGTCTTCGATAGGAATGCCGGAAAATTCTGCGACTGCTTTAGCGATTGCGATCTGTACAGGGTTTTCTGGACTATCGTAGCTTTCAATCGGAGCACCAAGGTGTAAAGCCAGGGCAAGCATGCCGGCGTGTTTGCCCGAACAGTTATTCATGAGCACGTTAGGTTCTTCACCTCGTGCTCTCAGTCCTTGAGTAACTTCTGTACTGAAAGGCTCATGGATCCCGCACTTGAGCGCTTCGGATCCAAGGTTTATTTTGCGCAACATCGAAGCCACCAACTCTGTGTGAATCGGCTCGCCGCTATGCGACGCGCAGGCTAGCGCAACTTCCTGTTCGGTAAACCCAAAGTGATCCGCTGCGCCGGAAACCAAAAGTGGAAGTGCTTGAAATGGTTTAGCGGAGGAACGTAAGAACGTCACATTCTCAGGAGCGCCGGCTTGGGCGACCATTTTCCCTGTTGCATCCACCGCAACTACATGTCCTCTATGACGAGACTCAGTAATGGCTCCACGTCTGACTTCTACGAGTGGTTCTGCGAGAGGTATTTGTTGACTACGTTCGTTTCCCGGTTTTTGAGAAGACATGAAGAAAAAAGCAGCCTTAGCGAAGAATCTGTCGTTACTTTCACGAATCTTAACACGCAGTTGAACGTTAGACAGAACCCCGGTCTGGTTTTTACCCCGATGTAAATCCTTGTCTTTGGTGCAAAGAAAAAGGCAAAAGGAACAAACCTTCTGCCTCGCGTCTTCTTATTAAGTTTTTCTGCAGTTTATTTCTTAACTGTGTGAGCCGCACGCTTTTTGCCACCCAGACTCAGCACAGTCAGCTTTACGGTTCGTTTACCGAAACGCATCGCCTCTCTGCTGGTTGGTGTCCAGATGTCGATTCGCCGACCACGAACACTGCCACCGGTATCAGCAACAAGATACTCCCCACTGTAATTACCAGCCTCGAGTCGAACCCGAGAGCCCAATGGTAAAACACGCGGATCTGCAGCGATCAAACCCTTATTTACGGGTTGTCCGCTAGCAGTTCGACCTCTCAAGCTATAAGCCGTCGCGGTGTACATTGCTGGAGCGACAACAAATTCTTGAGTCACGTTAGCCTTACCCAAACTTCCTTCAGTGGTGGTTTGATATTCCAAGGCCGCAGCTATCTTTGGGCTGATTGGAATTTCTTTTGGAGTTTGTTGCGGTATCTGTAATGGAAGAGTTTCCGCGGAAAGCGTAGTGGTGGAAAAAATAAAAGAACTACTCAGAAGTACGGAAACAATAATCGCACTTCCGCTAAAGATAGAGTTAACTTTCAATTCGGGTCTCCTGTCCGATGTTGTTGAAGACCTTTCAGCGTCCTGCGCGAGTCCGTTCTTTCCTATGACTCGTCCCCTGGCTCTAGGAGTCACTGCGACGTCAGCCGAGGTTGGGGGCTTGCATCCTTGATGCGGTGCGCTGAAAAGATTTGATTCTTAAAGCAGAAAAGCGAGCGTAATGCTCGCCTTTTCATATTGGAGGCTAGCATAGGCCTCGCAAGTCAGTCCAGCTTCAGAACGTTACATTTGTGAGATAAATCGCTTGTCTGGAGCGTAACTGCTGGAATACTGTGGTTTATTAGGTCGCAGCCCAGCGCATTTCTCCACATTTGGAGGCCATTTTGGGCTCAAAGTCCCAGGAAGTTCTCGACGATTCTTCGCCCTTCGGGGTGCTCGTCGTCAAACAGTTCGGGGTGAAACTGGACCCCATAAACTCGCCGACCCTTTTGCTGCATAGCTTGAATCTCGCAAGTGTCGTTTGAGGCAGTGTGTCTGAATCCATCTGGCAGTTCTTTCACTTCATCACAGTGGTTATGCCAGACAGTCAGGTTTTGTGGCAGACCTTCAAAAAGACCATGACCAGTATTTTCGATAGGTAAGAAGCCACGTTCGCGTTTGGCGCCGTTGTAACCCTCGCCCGGCTCAAGCCGTCCCATCAAACCAACTTTTGCGCCGTATGCCAAAGCGATCTGTTGGTGGCCACCGCAAACACCGAGTATTGGTTGGCTTGCTTGTTTAATGACTGAAAAAACTCCTGCCAACGATTCCGGTGTGTACATCTCCCACGGATGGCTTTGACCACTCAGAATGATATGGGACGGACGCAAGCTTCGAACTCTTTCAAGTGAGACGTTCTGAAATGGTTCGATCAGAATTTCTAAACCAGGGATGAGCCGGCCCAAAACTGCTCGAAGTTCCCTCGGGCTTGCTCCCTGACCGTCGATTGTGTTGTCTATTAGATATACGAGCACGATTTACTTCAAGCAATACAGGTTTCCATTGAAGGCGCCAATGTAAATACGACCGTTAAGTATGGCCGGCGTCGAATTAATATTATCACCGATCTCGAGTTCACTTATCGACCGTCCGTCCTGAGCCGATACCATATGTATCCAGCCCGCCTTGTCGCCAAACACCAGGCGCCCATCAACCAGAGGCGAGGTCCCCCAGATTGGCGCACGAGCCCGATACCGCCAGATGACTTCGCCTTTGTCAGCTGAAAGACAGTAAAGATAATGATTGCTCGAACCAATATATACGCGCCCTTTATCTACAATTGGACTCGCCCAAATTCCGGCGCGCGTAGTAGGGCCTTCGGCTCTAAACCTCCAGACCAGTTGACCGTCGCTCTGACGAAAACAGGAAACGTAGCCATCCTCTGCGGCCGTATAGACAAGTCCATTGGCTACGGCTGGTGTCGAATCAGAATCTGCGCCGATCCGAGCTTTCCAGACAGTAGCGCCATCGGCCAGGTTCAAGCAAAACAGATCTCCTTGCTCTGTACCGATATAGGCGCGTCCATCCACAACAGAGAAACTCCCTTCCATCGAACCCAGGCGTGTGGTTTTGTACACGAGAGAACCGTCTTCGAGGTTGAGACAATAGAAAAACCCATCCTCGCCGCCGAAATAGACCTTTCCGTCAATAACCGTGGAACCACAATCAACCTCAAAGCCGGTCTTGTATTTCCATATCAGGCTTCCGTTCTGACGATCAAGACAGTAGATGTAGTGGTCAAGGCCGCTTGCAATAACCCGATTGCCCGCAAGAGCTGGCGTTGCCTTAAAACTGTCTTCGGCCTTGAAACTCCACACCAGACTGCCGTCGCGAACGTCGAGGCAGTAGAGCTTGCCATCGGCTGAGGGAAAGTAGACGTACTTCTCGTCAACTGCGGGTTGACCAGGCCAACTGGTTCCACCCCATGGATCCTTGTGTAGCCGTCCTGAAATTGCTCTTGTCTCAAAGGACCAAACAACCTGCAACGGCTCCCCGGACCATGGACCAGTTCCATAGAAGTTACGAGAAGAGTTTCCCAGCCACATTTGCACAATTGGGACAGGCGTCGGTGTGGGCTGCGGTCTAGCCTCAGTTTCCTTGAGTATCTTTGGTCCACAACCAGGAATAACCCACAGAAGCGCACAAAGGAGGGCTGCGATCGATGTTGTCGAAGGAGCAAAGGACATTCAGGGGACTTAGTTTGGACGCTGGCGTTTCCGAAAGGAATACAACTGAGTATCTATTTAGACTTCTGAGAGCCACTCTCCGGAATAGACTACTTCAGCACTCGCAGTGATCACAACTTCTCCGTCTTCACGCCATTTTATGAAAACTTCGCCGCCAGCCATTATGACTCGAAGGTCACGATCGGCAATTCCATTGACCATCGCTGCGACAGCACCGGCACAGGAACAAGTGCCAGATGCAGTTGTCTCGCCAACTCCACGTTCCCAGATTCGGAGTTCGATAACGTTTCTATCTATACCACGAACGAACACAACGTTCGTTCGATCCGGAAACTGTTGGTGGTTTTCAATTAACTTTCCGACACGACGCCAATCGAGCGAGTCAAAGTCTTCGACGAAGATGCAGCAATTCGGATTGCCCATTTGCATCGCTGTGACAGCAAATGTTTCACCGTCGACGTCTAAAGGATAGCCAATAATCTTCTCGCGTGGTGGGCTGACCGACATTGGTATCGAAGCGGTGTCAAATTTTGGTTGGCCCAACTCAGATTCAAAAATGTACTTACCCGGACCAAGTTGTTTGCGAGGAAAATACCGCTTGAGCCCGGTTCTAGTAATGAGTCGCAATTGATCAGCAGTCCACAGACCTTTGTAGTATAGATATGCAACCGCGCATCGGGTCCCGTTTCCTGAGAGTCCGGCTTCACTACCGTCCGGGTTGAATATGCGACACCGAAAGTCAGCTGAGTCGTCCTCAGCCTTACTTATGATCGCTATTCCATCACCACCCGCGCCGTAATGACGATTGCAAATCCTTTTTGCGAAGCTTGAAAGATCATCAATCCCTAAAAGTTGTTCTGCTTCAATTACGAGATAGTCGTTCCCGAGACCATGGAACTTCGTGAATAGTGGAGGCATTGCGATAAAGTCTACTTAAATATCTTTGGACAACCTAATCTTGGAAATAAGCTCAGACAGCATAAAAGGACTTCGGTTTACGACTTCAAGACCTAAAAGTGAAATAGATAAGCGAGAAGCGGAATTATCAGCGACTCAAGATCAAAAACGGAAAGTTTCAAAGTCGATCACTTAGCGGGTTTGAGCAACCGTTGTAGGATTTCATTAAGGTTGCTGGGATTGTTCCTCGCGTTGTTTAGCCGTTGAGCTTCTGTGAGATAGTTCTTTGGTGACACGACCTTTTGTCCTGTGGCCCTTTCAATATTCTGCCTTGCCGCGCCAGCGATTCTCCCGCCACGATAAGCTGCTGTTTTGTGTTCAGGAAAAGTTTCCGGGTTTGTTGTTTTCGTAATCTCTCGCGTAGCCTGCTCGCCTAGTGTGGTTAACGTTAATTCAAGCGGCGTCATGTTGTCACGCAAAGCCTGGCTCTTTAATCCCTTGATCGTCTTGTGCTGGCCCGTCGTTATATCAAAAGCTCCGAGCGACACAGCATCGGTTAAGAGCGCGATGTAGTCTGCCATCCCTCGGCGGCTCCATTCTTCAGTTAGGAGGTCTCGGCTTGCCTTGTTTCGGATTCTGGCATCAATCCATTCATCGTCATAACCCTTTGCGCGATAGGTCGCAATCGCCCTTTTGACAATTAATTCTGGGTTTTCGTTTTCTTGAAGTCTTTCGAAACCAACCTTTGCCAACCATTTTTTGAACGGTTCAGCTTTGGCGCTTGGGACAGACTGCATTAACCGAAAAACGCCTTCAATATTGATAAAAACCAGGTTCTGAGTGCCTCTTGTTGTGGTCTCAAAAGGCAACGTCCTCGTGATTTCCGAGTACGTCGAATTTAGCCCCGGATCTTTCTTTCGGAGGTCGCCTGCATAACGAGTGCCGTCTGATGTATCCGTTAGAGCCTCTAAAACGTCTTTAACGGAAAACCACCATTCACCCTCGTGTAATGTCTTGCGAACTTCGCGTCTTTGGAAAAGGTCAATCTTGCTTTCGCCCTCGCATGGCAGGTCAATCTGAGGTCCCATCTACACTAACTCCTAATTCTGAAAGATTTCGTGCTGAGGTAGTATGACCCGTGGGTTTTCGTTTGTGAAGGACAAAACACTAATCATTTAGACCAATACGCTGTTTCTGTTTACAGTAGAGTTACGGCCTTAAACTGTTGAAGCAAGCGGCGAACTGTGTTACAACGCGCTGGTATTGAATGGACTCCTCAAAGGACATCATCCTCGCGTTACTCGGTGGCTCAGTTTCTCTAGCTGGGCTCCTTCTAATTTTCTCCGGTTTCTTATTCTCTCAAGCCTCTGGATTTGATCCGGATAGCACTCCAGACAAAATTATTAACGCTTATCGAAACACTGCAAAACTTGGAGTCATTCCCTTTTTTATGTGTTTGCTACTGGCGGGAATGTCCTTGTGGTGGCTTCGTTGGCCCGGGGACTGCTTATTTGCAGCAAGCTTTTACGGCTTCATTGCACTGCTGGTAGTTACTGCTGTCTATGGTGGCTATACCATCCTACGCTACCTTTAGCTGAACTGGAGCGTTCCTTACATGAGCTTAACTGTTGAGGTTTTGCATCGACTCAAGTCAAAAGGGTTTGACACGTTATATAAAACTCATAAAGCCAAATGGAAAGAAATGGTAGATAATGCAACTAAGTACGCTAAAACTTACATCGGAGGAAACGACAAGGCGCGACCGGCTGATATTGCCGAAGTCCTCCAGAATGCGTTAAAAATCGACCCCGACTTTGAGGCGCATACCAAGGGAAAGAGCTTAAAAGAGAAATACTGGGTTGCTCACTTCGCGGACTACATCATGGACCAAATCTACCCGCCGCCTGAGATTCCCTGAAAGGAGAATAGAAATGTCACGAAAAGACGCTGAAGCATTTATCAACGATCAACTCAAAATCATGAGCAAGTTTGGTAACGCGCCAAAGCTGAGCCCGAAGCGATTTGAAGAAGCGGTTACTGAGACTCAGAAGTCGTTAGAGTCGCTAAAACGTCAGCAACCAAAGGCTAAAGCGGCAACCAAGAAATGACTTATACTTTTAATGCATGACATCAAGCTTCACTGCAGGGCTAGTCTGTCCAGGCACATCAAAGAAACGGCGCATTTTCAACCGATGTAGACCGCGAGATTCTTAGCGGGACTCGTGGTCTTTTTATTGCTCATAAAGCGGACTGTTTCTCTTTATCACTTCTTCAGGGCCGAAAAAACGCGGATCAGCTCCCGTTTTCTTTAATAAGCTTTCTAATTCCGTTTTCCTGTCGGCAGGTAATAAGCCCTCGTGATAAATAAAAATTCGCCCGGTAAATACCGTCCCTGCTCCAAATCCGGCCCGATCTTCTTCTTCTAGGATTGCGAGATACTCTGAGGCTAGGGCTTCAATACCGGGACTTGTAATACCGCGAGGGACAAACACGCTCAAATAAGACGATTTTGCATCAAGGTTCCGACAGATAATTCTTTCAACTCGAAACTGATTTGCAAGATTTCGCGAGGTACGACTACTTCGAGATTTACAATCCGTCAGAAAGAATTCGTAAAGAGTTTTTGCAGATAGAGGATGGAAATTAACACCATCGACAGTTTGCCGAGGATACTTAGACGAAGGGTATCTAAAGAGCCGTTCCCGCCATTGGTGATCGTTATTTATCCATTGGCCAGCATCAATATTCACATGCTCTGCGGACTCAAGCGCAATCTGAAAAACTACTCGTAAATGATCGTTTACGACCTCATATGCACGGTCGTTGAAGTTTTCGTCCCAACCCTCTGGTAATTTTGTAATCCGATTCTGTCTTATCTCAACCGTTCGTAATGACGCCTTGATATTTCCGTCAAAATAAGGTCTCCGATGATCGATATGAAAACTGCCATCTATGTTTAGCGACCTTCTCAAATCAAGCGGATTTTGCTCCACCATTACTATGGACATCCCAAAGAACTCCCGGTCGTTAATGGTGATCCTAACCGCCTCAACGTCATCACGAAATTGAAAACTATTTACGGAGTTTGGGTTACGTGCCGGTACTTCCGGCGCGCTCTTTTCATTGACAGGCTTTGCGCGACCTTCACGCTGAACCGCCCAACCTAATAGTCCAAACGCAACACCGCCTACGGCCATCCCGGTAAGAACTAACACTACAATAGACATACGCGAGTAAGTGTATATCACCCTGCGCAAACGTTCTGTATGCCATAACCAATAACACCAAAAACCGATCGCCAGATAGACCATCAAACGATAGTCCAGTCTGGAATCTGAGCGCCGTATTTTTGGTTTGCAATGTTCAGCGCAAGGGCTCCTATTGAAGTGGCAATAGGCAGCGCAAGCGCAGCTTTGCTGTGAGAGTAAACGGAATCAGCCATGAGCCAAGTCTACGGAACAGACCAGTAGGAAGACTACACTTTCGGCAGGCGAGTTGAAAGGAAACGGAGAGGACGCCCATACAACAACTCTCTTTCTAGATGAGCGCCGTAATTTTGAAGCCGAACTATCGCCCTTCTTACTCCCCCTGCTTGAAGGGGAGAATTACCGATATCTTTCCTTAAATGGTTTCTTCATTCAACCAGTCAGAACTGCTCGATGTCTAGCAGTCGTTCGAAAACTGTGAGCCACCTCTATGATACGCGGATTATTGAGACCTACCTTCGAACGAGGCCAACAGAACAGCGATTGGGTCTATACATAAAGACCGTGGCTCAACTCCGGGCGCGTAATTATTAACCATGATCGAAAACGCTAGTCGTTCGCCAGCTGCCGACGTAACGTACCCAGCCAGACTCGCAGCACTGCTGAGCGATCCAGTTTTGGCGCGCAGGTTGTTTTCTGCGGCCGTGTTTCGCAAGCGAGTTCGCAGCGTACCATCGACGCCGGCGATTGGTAGAGCGTTACGAAAGACATCTGCGTAGCGATGTTTACTCATGAAGGTCAACAATTCTACGGATGCATCCGCAGTGATCATGTCGTCGCGCGAGAGGCCTGAACCATCGCTCAACGCAAGTGATTCGGGTTGAATCCCTACTGACTTGAGAAAACCTTTCACGATTTCGATCCCCTGGTCTTCTGAGGTCTGACGCGGCGGCTGGTCCGGGGCCGGAGGAACTACCTTTCCAAGGGTTCTTAATATCAACTCGGTGTAAAGATTCTGACTCGGCTTCAGAGTTTGGGCCGCGACTAAACTCAGCGGAGGAGACTGCATACTGGCGACTTCAACCTGAGTGGTGACTGGCGTAGGACTGATGCTAGCTACCCTTGTATTTAACGCGTCTGAAATTCTTGATTTACCAGTGACTACAACACCCTTTTTGTTTAGTTCTGCACGCAGCAGGTAAACGAATAGTAGGGCTGGATGAGAAATGCCAATCCCACCCGAATAGCCTTTATCATCAATCGGGATAGTGCCGTTTATTACAACTTTGTTTTCTCCCAACCCGCGGTAGACAGAAATATTTCTTCGAGTTCCCCTGGCTGCAGTCGTAACCTGGTTAACTATCGCTAACAAGGGATCGGGCGGACCAGTAGTGATGTTAGCGAGAGTGCCTATGCCCGGCCCTGGTTTCACAAACAGATCCAACGCGTTGTCGTTAATCGTTAGTGACGTCACCTCGGCGCCGTAATACCAGGTGAGGTCTTCCCATTGCCAGCCAGCACCGTATTGTGGTCCAACAAAATAGCTCTCGTCACCAACCAGATCTCCTTCAACTCGTTTTACTCCGGCCGCGACAATTCTTGACGCGAGATCCTGGATTCCCTTGAAGTAGTCGCCGTTGTTGAAACGGGCAGCGATCGACGGATCTCCTCGTCCAAATATTGTTAGGTCTCCACGTATGACGCCGTCTGCATTAGGGCGAGCCTTCGCGTATACAGACGTGTTAAAGCGAAAGTCTGGTGATAAACGGTCCAACGCGGTTGCGACCGTGTAGATTTTCATGTTTGAAGCGGGACGCAGAAGTTTGGTTGAATTTTCTTCGAACAGCACTCGACCAGTGTCCAGCGATGTGACCTTAATTCCCACCATTGCCGAAGCAATGTCGGGCTTACGAAGTATTTCCGAGATTCTGCTTTGCAATTCAACAACCGACTTGGTTGGTGCAACTGTTTTCGGTTGTGTGGCAGCTGGTGTGGGCGCGACTACGGGGGTTTGAGTCGGAGCTGCTGGACTAACGGTAGGAGCCGCGACCGGTCCAGGCGTCGAAGTTGATTGTTGTACTTGCGAACGCGGCGCTTGTGGTTGTGTTGCGAGAAGTGAGGGTGATATGACCGCTGAGAGTGCAAGCGTCAGCAAAAGAGTGTATGAGACACTCAACAATTGTTTCTGTTTCATTCGATTGTCTTAGTGTTGTGCTTCTCGGTGTTCACCTCGTAGACGGAGGTTACCCACGAGTTCCACAAATCTCTGATCATCTCTGAGTTTTGCCCAACTGGGGTCACTATCGAAGCAGGGTCGATTTTCATTTCCCAACGCTATCGAACGTTCGAGCCATTCAAACGCATCGCCACGTAAATCCTCGAGCGCGTAAACCGAAGCTATAGAGTACGCGATATCGGCGTCGACTTCCCCATTTCTTTTTACATCTTCATTCAACTGTGCCAAGGCCGCCTCGTGTTTACCTTGTGCGCTAAAAATCAACGCGAGAAAGGGTCTAATACCATGCATATTTGGATGCTTGATCACGACGTCTTGCATTAACTCTGCGGCAGGTTTCAATTGACCCGTGTAATAGAGCGCCAAAGCGCGAAACGAGCAGACGATCGGGTTATCAGGGTCCCCCGCATTATCGAGCTGGCGAAAAGCTTCATCAAAATTGCCGAGATACATGTTGACGATAGCTCGCCCATAACTGGCGACGACGTGAGCAGCCGGATCAAGACGTACAAGTCGATCGTAGCTACGGAGCGCACGGCCGTATTCGCCATCCAACCGGTGCATCATGGCCTTCACGAAATGGACGACTGGTTCGTTCGGCGCTTCCCGGCGCGCTTTACTAACCTCTTCTCGAGCTCTCTGTTTTTGGCCGCGCCACAAATAAACAAAAACCATTAGCATCCGGGCTTCGAAGATATTTGGATCAAGCGAGAGTGCTTTATTGAACGCAGCTTCGGCTCGTTCGTAATCCTCAGCGCCACCGAAGCCTTTTAGAACCCGGTTCACATACGCCGCACCAAGACCGTCATGCGCTAAAGCGAAATTAGGATCTAATTCAATCGCGCGCTCAAAGTGTTGAATGGCTCCCGCGCAATCGTCAGGTGAGATACTGGTGAAGATGAAGCGGGCAAAAAGGTCGCGACCGCGGAGATATTGCTCGTAAGCAGTTGCATTTTGCGTGGACGACCTTGCGATACCAACTTGATCTGAAGGACTGAGTTCAAGTCGTAGCCCCTCGACGATTCGCTTAGCGATCGTGTCTTGCAGCGCAATAATGTCAGAAGCTGAAGAGTCGATTCGATCACTCCAAATAATCTCTCCCGAAGCGACGTCAAGTAGTTGGGCGGTCACTCTAAAATTATCGCCTGAATGAATAAAACCCGCAGTCAAAACTGCGCTAACCCGTAGATCCTGTCCAACCTCACGTGGATCAATTAGCTGGCCTTGATATTTTGCAATCACTGAGGAAGGTCGGACCACAAGTGAGCGTACTCGCGCGAGTTCAGTAATAGCTGCGTCCGCCAGCGAGAACTCATAAAAACTAGTTGCTGGATCGTTACTCAGATTTCGAAAAGGCAGTATCGCCAGGCTTTTCTTGTCGCGATCGGCGACGGTTGTTAGCGGAGTTTCGTCGATGCCTTGCTTTGTCGAACCGCTGACGTTTGTAGGTGAAGTGGTAAGATCGGACTTAGTTATTGACTTGAACCACCGCATCGCACGAGAGACTGGATTTGCACCCGTCAAATGACGAGGTGGTTCAGGCGTCACGCCTTGTTGCCCGGTTGCGCCCGAATCTACCTCCTGCAAAACCTGACGGAGCAAATTGCGGAACTCATCCATGTTCTGAAAACGATTCCTGGGTTCCTTCTCCAAAGCACGGTCTACGATTTCTTGTAAATTGGTTGGGATCGCGCTGCCGCGAACCTCAGCTATAGGTCTTGGAGCGTCGTGTAGAACAGCATGTCGTACGTCAATGGTTGTTTTCCCTCGGAAAGGCCAGGTGCCGGTGAGCATCTCGTAGAGCAGTACTCCCAGCGAAAATATGTCCGCACGTTTATCCACGCGATCGCCGCGCGCTTGTTCAGGTGCAGCATAGGTTGCGGTGCCGTATGGGACTCCAACCTCGGTCAACTCAGTTCGATGTATCCCTGAGTTTGCTGCCTCTTCTTCGTCCAGCAACTTTGCCAGCCCAAAGTCGAGTACCTTAACCTGACCAGCGGGATTTACCATCACATTTCCCGACTTGATATCTCGATGAATGATGCCGCGACCGTGCGCTGCTGTGAGCGCATCGGCAACCTGTAGTCCCACCAGCAACGCAGTCTTTAACTCGAGCGGTCGGCCTGCCACTAGCTGTCTAACATTCTTACCTTCGACGTACTGCATTGCGATGAAGTGAACGCCATCAACTTCATCCAGGTCGAAAATGGTGCAAATGTTTGGATGGTCCAATGAAGAAGCAAGGCGAGCTTCACGTTCAAAACGTTTCAGGTTTGCTTCTTTAGCAGTTAATTCGGGCGGAAGGACTTTGATTACAACAATACGTCCCAGTTTGCCATCGGTGGCTTTATAGACAGCACCCTGTCCTCCGACTCCGAGCTTTTCGGTGATCTGATAATTGCGAAGGGTTTTGCCGATCATCTTACTGATCCAGCCGTCGACGAATAGGAACCAGTTTACTTCTACATTGATTTGAAGAAGAGTACGACGAAGCAACGTAAGAGTCGACCCTTTGAGGACGAGCTACCATTCACTCAACTCTCAAATGTTGCTAGAACTTCAGCAGCGGAGGCGGTCGCAGTGCCAACTTTAGCGACGACAATTCCTGCCGCCTGATTGGCAAAAGTAGCTGCTTCCATCATCGAAGCTCCTGTCGCTAAGGCAGCGGCTAACGCCGCAATCACTGTATCGCCGGCTCCAGTGACATCATAAACCTCGCGAGCCGCTGTTTTAACAAAAGTAGGTGAGCTCGAACCTTCCAGCAGCATCATTCCGCGATCGCCTCGAGTTATCAACACGGCGTCACAACCTAGTTGCTTTTGAATAATACCGGCGGCCCGATGTAGTCCCTCATCAGAATCGTCTTCCAGGTGACTCATCTGGAGTGCTTCGTGATGATTCGGAGTCACCAGCGTCGCCGGTCGGTACGCATCGTAATTGCGAAGCTTTGGATCGATCAGAACAGGGAGACGTCCATAAGCAAACGGCAGAACTTCCTGCAGCACGCGCGGTGTAACGGTGCCTTTGTCGTAATCGGACACGACGAATGCTTGAGCTTGTTGAAGTGAGTCCTTCAAACAGTGAATGATCTGGTCTTCTGTTTTCGAGTTTACCGGCGAGCGCGACTCCCGATCGGCTCTGACTACCAGCTGATTGTGCGCAACGATCCTGGTTTTGGTAGTAGTGGGGCGTGATTCGTCGACGATCAGGGTGTCACGACCATTCGCCACTAATTCGCTGATGTTTGAGCGGACCCTCTCGGCAGCGACATCTTTGCCCACAACGCCAACAACTGAGCCCCGAGTCCCAAGTGCTATCAGGTTCGCGAGGACATTCGCGGCGCCCCCGAGATGAACTGATTCTCTGCGCACATCAACAACAGGAACCGGCGCCTCCGGCGAAATTCGGGTTACGTCGCCCCAGACAAATTCATCCAGCATCACATCCCCAAGCACAACGACATTACAGTCGTGAAGCTTTGTAACTATCTCCGTAGCACGTTGCTTATCCATTAAATTTTGACCGAAGTATTAGAGCTAAGAAGCCAGGACTCGCTCAATCGCCGCTGAAACTCTGTTTACTGGGACTCGGAGAATACACTCGGGTTCGGAAAACTTCTCGCAAAAATAACCGTGACAAGGCTGACAAGGCATCTCTTCGAATACAACCTCCGCTGCTGTACGATTCCACGGTTGCCAGTGGGCGATGTTCGACGATCCGAAGATGACTACTGAAGGTGCGCCAACGGCGGCAGCGATGTGCGCAATGCCACTATCGTTACCAACAAAAATTCGAGAACGTGACGCAAGTGCGCTTACCTCTGGTAACGACAGATCATGAAAGGCTGTTATGGGAACCTTTGATTGCGCTACGAGTTCTTCGAGAACCTTAACCTCATTTGGCGCAGCAATCGCGACACTGGTGATTCCTTTATCATTAAGGGACTGGACGATTTGAGCAAAGTTCGAGGATTTCCATTGCTTTGTCGCAAACGCCGCGGCTGGATGGATCAGTGCGAGAGTGCGATTTATCAAACCAGCGGACTCAAGTCGACTCTCAATTGTTCTCAATGCGCTCGACGTTATCGCCAACGAGGTGCGCGGACGATCGGAGACGGGGACTCCAGACCACCCGAGTAGTGCAAGTTGTTGTTCAACAGAATGAGTCTTTTTCTGGTCCCATAATAATAGGGGTGAGGGGGCTTGATGATTGTGTAACTGAGAGTACTGATAAGTTTGAAAGCCAACCCGATGACGCGCACCAGTTGCTCGCGTTAGAAACGTTGCTGTTGTTCCACCGTGAAGATTGTAGACAACGTCGTATCTGCGAGCTCTGATCTCACGCGCCATCCGCGCCCTTCCGGCCAATCCCTCACGTTCCAACGTTAGTACCCGGTTGACGTCCGGATGTTCTGTCAAAACCGGCGCGACCCAATCCTCAACAAGAATGTCGATCTCTGCATTCGGCAGAAAACGATTCAAAGCAGTCAATGAAGGTGTGGCTAGCACTGTGTCTCCGATCGATCGGAGTCGGACCAACAGGACTCTTTTTACTTCCTGCCAATCCCAACGAGCCGGCGCCAGAGGTTGTGGACCATCTTCGCCGTGCAGTACTTGCATTGCGTTCATCTCGATCCCGCGCAGAGTAGGAGAGGTCTCAACTATGTCGCGCAGGCTGTTCATCTGTCATTCCTCGATGGTGGCCTCGTCGATAAGCATAACCGGAATGTCGTCGCGAATTGGATAGACTCGTTTGCATTCAACACATTTCAATGCGTTTCCGTCGGGTTTGAGTTCAACCTTCGCTTTGCAAGCCGGGCAGGCGAGTATTTCTAGAAGTTCCTGACTAACCGCCATTAGATGTGACCTTTCATTGTGGGAAATGCAGAAAGCTTAACACAATGTCCGACAAGCTTCAGCTTGTCGTTCTACTCTCAAAATTTGCGTTTTCTAAGTGTCATCCGCATCCCATGCTTCGGCCGAAGTGTAATGCCGGTCCTGAGCGCTACGGGATGCTCTGGTACCAAACGTAGCTGCCATTCTTGCGCCAGCGTTGCAAGTAAGAGAATTCCCTCTATCCACGCAAAACTTTCACCAATACAACGACGTGAACCACCACCGAAAGGGAAGTACGAAAACTGTGGACGTGACTCGCGCGCTTCGGGAGTCCACCGTTGAGGATCAAACTTCAAGGGGTCAATGAAATACCTTCCGTCGCGATGCATAATGAACTGGCTGAAGACAATTAGCGATTTCTTTGGTACGAAATAGCCTCCGATCTCACAATCCACAATTGCCAGTCGACCAGTGGCCCATGCGGGCGGATACAGCCGCATCGATTCAGCCAGGACCATTTCCGTGTACTGCAGACTTGCGACATCAGCTATCGACGGAGGTCTTCCGTTCAAGACATTCTTCAACTCGTAGTGCAGCTGTTCTTCAATCTCAGGATGTTCCGATAACAGGTACCAGGTCCATGTCAATGCATTCGCAGTGGTTTCGTGACCGGCTAAAAAGATTGTCATTACTTCATCCCGTAACTGTTTGTCGTTCATACTGCCGCCGTCGTGCTCTTCGTCCTGCGCCATCAGCAGCATCGACATCAAATCGCCGCGGTCCTTTCCAATAAGTCGTCGATCCTCAATAAGCCGAAAGATAATCCGATCGAGTCTTGATCTCGCAGCATCGAAGCGACGCAAGTGTGGCAATGGCAACTTGGAGATTAAGTTATAGAAGGGGACTGTCAGTGTATCGAACAACTCGATCACCACTTTCATCGCTTCGCCGACCTCGGTGGCATCTGACTCGACGTCGGCATCAAATAGAGTTTTGCCAACTATGCCGAGCGTAAGCCGCATCATCTCTTCGGAAATATCAAGCGTGTCGCCATCTTTCCAGCGTTGACTGGTTCGTGACGCATACTCAGTCATGTCAGTTGCATAGGAGGCAATTCTTTGACGGTGAAATGCAGGCTGGGCGAGTCGGCGTTGACGTCGATGGAACTCGCCCTCACTTGTAAGGAGTCCTTCTCCCAGCAAACGCTTGGCACGCTGCAGCACTAGACCCTTGTGGAAGTTTTGATTATTAGTGACTAAGACGTCCTTAATAAGGTCGGGATGATTAAGAAAAAATGCTTCCTGAGGTCCGATTGTGAAATATGAGATATCACCAAACTCACTGGCGAGCTTTTGGAAGTGGGGGAGAGGGCCATGTCGATACGAAAGCATTCCGGACAGAGGTAATGTGCGTTTTGGCCCCGGCGGAAATATTCTTTTCGATGAATTCATAACTGGCATAAATTATTCGCAAATCTAAATCAATTACAGGCTACTCGTTCAAAGTAATTCAACCCCGGTAGACTAACCAGCCAAAAAGGCACTAAGCTCAGTCACAATTATCCCATGTCAATCGAATTTGCACTCCAGTACTCATGCCCCTTGCGCGCAAACTACCCTGAACAGCATCTACGCGATTGGGGTCGATTGAGCAGTTTGCACGCCCGGCTCACGACCGGTGATGTAGGTGTGCCGTCCGATGAGAAATTGAATTGGGTCGAAGAAGCGCGTGAAGAAATGGAAAAAATGCAGGAGGCGACCGTTATTTGTTCCTCATGTCCTGCTTGTTTGCCCCTCAACATTGCCGGTGACGGCGAGGCAGTCGGGTGCCTGGGCCGTATCAATTATCCAATCGAAGCGCAATTTGAAAAATTTCTAGCCGATCGCATACAACTGGCGCTTGATACTCTCGACAAAGAAGATCAGCCAAGGCTACTTAGAATTCTTGTAGATCCAGAATCGCCTTTTGATGGAGAAGCAACGAAAGAACTTCGGAGAGTCGTAACACCAGAAGGTCTGAGATTTTTTGAGTTACGCGTACCTATTTCGTTAAGCAGAGAAGCGACGAGGCTCACAACAGACAATATCTTTGATTTGCTATCTGGGTTCCGTTCCGACGATTTTGAGAAGACAAGTTATACGCGCGAGTTTCCGCTCGAAGCGGCCCCTGATTATTATGACTTTCTTGATCTAGTCCTCCGCAGTGAGTTGAGTCAAACGGAGATTTTGCGTCTCACTACGAGAAGCCGAAACTACAACCAGTTTTTGCGGCTGCTTAATTCAATCGAGAAAGCAGAAGCATTGAATACGCGAGTGCTGATTGATTGAGTCGGGTTACTGCTTGGATTCGTCTATTTGACGTAAGGTATCGAGTATCAAGTTAGTGTTTGAGGAAGCTTGTATTTTTATTTGAAACTCTTGTGCCGACTTCAGAAACTCAAACGTACCCGTGGTGATCTCAACTACTTTCTGAAATCCCAGGTCCGCGACTTCCTTCCCCGATTCTGCGTCAACAATCCGTCCTGAATTGAACAACACCTTTCCGTTAAACGTCGGACCAGTCAGTTCCAGAGTTCCTGTGAGGCGCGCATTCTCAATAACTTGAATTGCGTCGAAGATACTGACCGCGCTCAAGTCACCGGCGAGGGTGAAATGTTTGGGTTCAAACCTTGCTTCTGCGGCAATCGCTACAGGTCTTAGATCAGGACGCCGGGCTCGTCGAATCGCTTCGAGTCCACTTGCGATGTTGATGCGTTCGTCAAATTGCTTGGCTTCCAATAAGCGGTCATGGGCCAAGTCAAAATCTTGACGCTCGATATAAAGGCTCGCCAGAGACAGACATTGCCGAGCTGCCTCTTCCGAGTATTTCTGTGCGGCACAAATCTCTCGCAGCCGCTCACGCAAGGGCAGCGACCGTGAATTTATTTCAATGGCGGTACGGAGCCGTTTGATGGCCCGGTCCGGAGCCCTGTATTTCATCCAAAGCTCGGCGTCCAGCAGGGCCGCCTCGATGTCGCCGATAAGTTCGCTCTGGGTCTCTTTTATTGGCATTTCTCTCCAGATCTGGCCACGGCAGTTTATCACATCACCCATATGGGCTTTCCCGGTTGCAGACCGGATGTAGACACTCGACCCGGCGAGAGTCCTAAAAAGTTGACACTTACCGGTCAAAAAGCTCGTATTGATCAAGTAGTTTTGGGACGAATGGTGAAAATTTGACTATACAAAATCGGCTGGAGGTACCCTTTTTCGTGCTGAAATGCGCGTTAGCTAGTAGTTAATAAGGCTATTTTTGAATGTTTGGCCCTGGTCAGCCCATTGGCACAGCGAGTGCGATAGAAAAATACGGGTTTAGAAAAACCCTGAGGCAACCCGAGACCATGACCAGCCTCATCACAAGGGTCAGAATTGGAAGGTAAGAGCAATGAATCGCTGGATGAAACGACGAATAGAGCGCTCAAGAGCTCGATGTGAGCGCACGACGAAACCCCGGATCAACACAGATAGTACAGACAAGCAGACGCCCTCAAACACAGTTAGCACCCCTGTAGCAGTGACGTTCGCCTCGCCTGTTAGTTCACGTTGAGCGTTGGGTCAGTCCCATTTCGTAGCTCAAATTAATCTCCCGCAAATGTCCGACAAACTTCAGTTTGTCGATTGCCTGCGTAGAAGAGCGACAAACTAAAGTTTGTCGGACAGTAGTGATCCCTCTTCAGAAATCTATTCGCAACCCCACCCTAAGTTGGCGGGGACGCAACGTTCGAGTCGCCAGTAGAAAAATGTCGTTAGAACGCTTGACGTTGCTCCGGCCCCACAGCTAGCTCAAATAGTTAATTCCCCGCAAATGTCCGACAAACTTCAGTTTGTCGATTGCCTGCGTAGAAGAACGACAAACTAAAGTTTGTCGGACAGTAGTGATCCCTCTTCAGAAATCTATTCGCAACCCCACCCTAAGTTGGCGGGGACGCAATGTTCGAGTCGCCAGTAGAAAAGTGTCGTAGAACGCTTGACGTTGCTCCGGCGTCGCGGTCGGCGACAACGCATTGAAGTTAATAAACTCCGCGCCAAAACTGAACACCGTTTTATTTAGGACGTTATCCAACTCGATCATCGGCCGTATCCGTAGCCTCTCGCCAAATCGAAACTCACGAGTAACATTCAAATCGAATAGAAACAATCCTGGCCCAGTACCAGCGTTGCGCGGAAGATTGCCCGTTTGACCAATCATCGGTAAGGAGAATGACTGAACGATCGCTGGATCAATCGAACTTTCGGGACCGTGCCAGCGGAGCGATTTGAGATCTCCGGAAAAGTTTGGACGATCGTTTCCGACATCATCCAGATTTCGATCTGTTCCACCAATGGAAAGGTTAAAAGGTGCTCCCGATGCCAAACGAAGAATTGGCGATAGCTGAACTGACCCAAGAAGTCTGGGAAGGTTGAAGACGCCTGCAAATACAAATCGATGTCTTCTATCCAACAGACTTCTAGCACGTTCAGCTCGAAAGTTCCCTGGGACTAGCGCGTCGGATGTATTGACGATTCCGTCGTCGATTAGCTTTGCCAGCGTATAGCCAACACGAAATGTAAAACTAAAGCTTTCGTTCGTTGCGACAAGTCGCCGACGTAACTCAAGAGTGAGTCCGCGATAGAAACTATTGCCCGCTGAGATCAATTGCTCAATTTCAGCTTGAGAAGGATCGGGTCTTAGATCGTTGATCGCAGCCAATGCTGCATCAATGACTGTAGTCGAAGTTCCGCTGTTCAAGCTGAACACGGAAACTGGAACACCAAATTCGACTACTCTGCTGATAGCGTTAGGATTAGTTCGTGCGGAATTGTCAGAGACGAACCTAACTAACTCACCGGCAGTGCTGGCATTGTAAAGCGGACGCGTCAACAATGTCTGACCGCGAAAATTCTGAAAGTCACGCGATAGCAGGTACGACGAAAAATTCGAGTAGCCAACTGGTAAGCGTGGTGCGTTGACATTGAATTCGCGCCAAAGATGTATGCCTCGCGTGAAGCTTAAGTTTGCTTCAACCGAATAGCCACGACCAAGGTCGCGTTCAGCTCCCAGGTTCACCTGATAGCTTTCGGAAATTCTTAATTTGGCGTCTAACCTTCGCGAGAACTGTGAATTCAAAGATCCAAACTCTTTTACCAGACTTGAATCGACGCGCAGAGTTTGTGGAAAGTTGATATTGGCAGCGATGAAAGTTCGTCGCTGCTCTGCAGTCATTAGTTTTCCTGTCAAGGGATCGCGCAGTGAATTTGTGTCGAAGAAGAATTGTTGTTGACCCAACGTAAAGTCGTCAATGGTTCGCAACAGTGCGCGGTTGTAGAAGATCCCCGCACCAAATCGAATGACTAGTTTTCCTGATGCAGCAGGGTCATAGGCCAACGACAATCTTGGACCAAAGTTGTTCAGGTCGTTGATGATCGACTCTCGCTCATAACGAATTCCGTAACTCAAAAGCAGTTGTGGCAGCAATTGCCATTCGTCTTGAGCAAAGAAGCTTAGATACGTATTAGTTTGTCTGGACGTGGTTTGGAAGTTTTGTCGAAAGCGAGAGGGAATACTTGCCAGGAAGTCGCCCGCGCTGGCGAAGTTGAACGTACCTGTTACGTCAGTCAGGTCAATAAATTCAGAAAGCACATAATGGTAATCGGTCCCAAACTTAAGGGAATGGTTTCCCGCGATGACTGATGAGACGTTTTGTAATTGCCAACGAACTTCATGTCTGTCGCTTGAACCGGATGTTGAGGAGCCTGCCACTAGTGTTCCAGTCCTCCGCGCGAGATCTTCAGATGAGAGTGGATCGTTCAGCGCAATCAAGACGACTGGAGTGTTAGATGTACTTGCTAAGAAGCCTGGAGCTAACCTCGAATACTGGGCGCGCAGCTGGTTTATGAAACGATCGGAGAAGACCCAGGTGTCAGACACTGAAAATGCGTCAGAATTCCTGGTCCGACCCTGAAGCGCATCAGCGAGCCGATTTCCTCCTCCAAACTGACGCAGATTTCTTAGCCGTCCCGACTGATAAACCAGAGAAACGGAATGAGTCTGCCGGAGTTGCTGATCGACTCGCACTGTTAGGTTTTTGCTCTTAAGCGGGGTGCTCACAGGAGCTATGAAGGGCGCGATTTCGCCAGCCAGTGCAGGAGGGCTGGAATCCTCCAGTCGCCGGCCAACTAATGTGGTTGGCTGCGGTAGCGGAAATACTTTGTTCTGCTCAACAGGAACCAGCGAGTCGATTAGGGAACTATCAATGACTCGAGTGTTCTCCAGGGCAACAAAGAAAGTAACGGGTCGCCGTTCGTTGCTTAGAGGTTTGAGTGGCCCACTAAAAGTAAAACCGCCAACATGCTCTTGAAGCGGCAGGCGCGAGAGGCCAAGAGAATTGTTGTTGTGTGTATTGGCGTTGAGGGACTCATCCCTGAAGAAGTAAAAGACACGCCCGCGAAAGTCGCTTGAGCCACTACGAGTTCGCAGGTTTACACGTCCTCCAGACGCTCGTCCATACTCCGCAGAAAACTGGTTTGTGATTACCTGGATCTCCTCGACTGCTTCAAGTGGAGGTTGGAATCGTTCGCGAGCAGCCCGGTCGTCGTTGTTGTCGAGTCCGTCTATGGTGAGATTGTTTGAGTACGCGGGTGCACCGGCGAGCGCAAACGTGCCAGCCTCTTCAGGTGTTTGATTTGAATTCGAATTGCGATCTTCTGCGAGATCACGAGTCGACAACGGTTCCTCAGTAACGCCCGGTAGTGTGAGCACCAGATCCAGAACAGAACGCGTCGCAAGTGGCACCAGCTCCGCGTCCTTCATCGAGATAGTGCTACCTACAACGGTGCGCTTTGTGTCGATCACCGGAGTTTGGCTTGTATCTATGATCACACTCTCAGCTGTCACAGTTGAGAGCGTAAGAACAAAGTCAAGAGTCAGGTTTTGCCCGGAAAGAGCCGCAATCTCCGGAATTTCGTGAGGTGCAAAGCCATTGGCAGTCACTCTAATCAGATAGCTGCCAGGCTCTAGCTGAATCAGGCGGTAAAGACCAAGTGCGTCACTAACCACAGTTCGGTTGTGTTTGTTGCTGGTGTTCGTCACTTCAACCACTGCACCTGGAACTAATGCACCGTTCTGATCCCGGATCTTTCCCGAGACAGAGACTGTGTCGAGATCCTGAGCGAATTGGATCTGTGTTTGGATCAAAAAGAAAAACAGAAGCACTGTGAGACGTGAGGAAATTCTTCTCATTGAGATAACTCCTGCGGCTGACGTTGTAAGGTTGCCGCGCAAAAAGACTTCCAACGAGGAAATCACTTGTTAGTTTTTAAGTTTCGCTTCGCTAGTGAGCGTGAGATAGCGAATAGTTTGACGAGCGTGACTCTAGCACTTTAGAGGTTCTACGACAATGGAGAAAACAAACTTGTAGGGGCGTCTTCCGTGAGCCTCACATCTTTAGTAACAGGCCCGCAAGACGTTAGTGAGCGTCTTCGCAAGAGGGCGCCCCCGGAGGTGGGAAGCCCCTACAAGATTCAGGTGACAAAACTATTAGCGAGAAACGCGACGGCGCAAGGCCGCGGTACGTGTGAGAGGTACCAACGCGTCGGTTGTGCCTTCTTCCGGAGCTTCGAAGTTTGTTAGTTCTTCAGCGTGCGTTTGCAAGTATTGGAAGAATCGTTCGAACTCCTGTTGCATAGCGTCCATCTTCTCACGCATGTTGAGAATGATTTCAACGCCGGCAAGATTGACACCAAGATCGCGAGTCAGAGATAGAATCAGCTCAAGACGTTCGAGATCCGGATCGGTATAGAGGCGTGTGTTTCCTACCGATCGCGATGGCTTAAGTAACCCTTCTCGCTCGTAGAGACGTAGGGTCTGCGGATGCAGTCCGTACTGATCCGCCACCGCGCTGATAGTGTATGTTCTAGCTTTCCGAGTCATTGCAGTTACATCTTTTGGCCTTAGGCCTAGGGTTTTGTCCGTTCGTCTCCACTAACCAATCGGGCGGAGATGGAAAGACAACACCGTTATTATTCTAATCCCATTTCTACTCGCGGGTTTGCCGTATTCAATTTCGAATACTCGCGGAGTAGCTCCTTCGTCTCTTCGGAGATCACCTTCGGTAGGATCACTTGTACTTCAACGAATTGGTGACCTTTTGCTCCTGGATTTCGTAACGATGGAGCACCTCGATCCCGCAATCTAAACTTTTGCCCTGACTGAGTGCCTGGTGGAATGCGTAACTGGGTCTTGCCATCCACAGTTGGCACTTCGATCTTCGCACCAAGTGCTCCTTCAGGAACAGTGATTGGCACCGTCACGTAAATATTGTCGCCCTTTCGCGTGAAGTACTTGTGCGTTCCAACGTTCGTAATGATGTGCAAGTCGCCGGCGGGCGCACCCATCCGACCGCCTTCACCCTTTCCGGGTATACGTACACGCGAGCCCGTTTCGACTCCGGCGGGTATACGGACTTTGACTGTCTCGGTCTTAGGAACTGTGCCTTTTCCTTTGCAAAGAGAACATGGTGTACGTCGACGCCCAGTACCACCGCAATCGGGACACTCCTGCGCAAATCTAAGTCTTCCGCCAGCGCGTTGTATCTGACCTGTTCCTTTGCAAGTCGAACAAACAACGACTGGCCCACCAATATCGCCGGCTCCGTTACAACGAGAACATTGTTCTGACCGATTGACTGTAATGTTCGTAGTAAGACCCTTGATCGCTTCCTCAAACGAAAGCGCCAATGGCATTTCGATATCCGCGCCACGTTGTGGTTGCGGTCGGGGCGGTTCCTTTTCTCTGGCAGCGCCGCCGCCAAAGAGATCGGCGAATATGTCTCGGAAGCTACTGCTACCACCGCCCCCGGTGCTTGTGGAACCACTGCCCCAATCAAATCCCGTGAAATCAAAACCTGGAGCAGCTCGGCCTCCACCACCAGATGGACCAGCACCACGTGCAGCGGCGTCGGCCAAATTGTCGGAATACTGACCAAACCGATCGTACACACTGCGCTTTTTAGGATCCGACAGTACGTCGTGTGCTTCAGACGTAAGCTTGAAGCGTTCTTCGGCCGTCTTGTCACCGGGATTTACATCCGGATGATACTTGCGCGCGAGTTTTCGATAAGCCTTCTTAATCTCTTCCGGCTTTGCGTCGCGCTTAACACCGAGTATTTCGTAATAGTCTTGCTTAGCCATTAGTTACATTGCCGTTCCGGTATTACGGCAAACTTCTTCAAAATTTCTTAGCTCATTTTGAAGAAAAGGCGGAGGTAAGTACTTCCTCTCCGCCTCTTCGATTGGTTAATTGTCAATCAGAAATCCGCAACGCGTTACTTGTTTTCATCAACGTCAACGTATTCCGCATCGATCACATTGTCATCGCCGGAACCGCCTGTCGCTGAGGCACCCGCTGCCGAGGCCTGATCTCCTGAGCCTTCCGCTCCTGGGGGTGGCGCCTGTTGATAAAGCGCTTCTGCCAGTTTGTGTGAAGCAGTCTGCAGTTGGTTGAAAGCTTCGTTAAGTCGTTCAACTCCGCCTTCTGCAAGTGCTTTCTTAGCTTCCGCGATTGCCGATTCAACATCACCCGCGACAGCTCCAACCTTTTCGCGATTGTCGGCAAGCGTCTTCTCCATCTGATAGACAAGACCGTCAAGTCGATTGCGAGCTTCGATCTCATCTCGTTTGCGAGAATCATCCGCTGAGTGCGACTCTGCGTCTTTCATCATCCGGTCGATCTCGTCTTTCGACAGACCCGATGAAGCCGTGATCGTAATCTTCTGCTCGCGTCCGGTACCCATGTCCTTCGCGGACACGTTGACGATACCATTTGCGTCGAGATCAAAGGTTACTTCCACTTGCGGCATTCCGCGCGGTGCTGGCGGAATTCCCACGAGATGAAACTTGCCAAGCGTTCGATTGTCGCTGGCCATTGGTCTTTCGCCCTGCAACACGTGGACTTCGACCGACGTTTGATTGTCCGATGCTGTTGAAAAGATCTCGGACTTTCGAGTTGGGATCGTTGTGTTTCGTTCAATCAATTTAGTAAACACACCACCCAATGTCTCAATGCCCAAGCTGAGCGGTGTAACGTCGAGCAGCAGGATGTCAGTCTTCTCACCTGACAGCACGCCCGCCTGAACCGCGGCACCAATCGCCACCACTTCGTCAGGATTCACGCTCTTGTTTGGCTCCTTGCCAAACATTTCTTTAACGATCTCCTGAACCTTGGGGATGCGTGTTGATCCGCCAACCAGGACTACTTCGTCGATCTTCTTCGCATCGAGACCAGCATCTTTGAGAGCCTGCTCAACAGGCGATTTGAGTCGCGTCAGCAATGGATCAATCAGCTGCTCGAAGCGAGCGCGAGTGAGCTTCATCGCTAAGTGCTTTGGACCAGACTGATCTGCAGTAACGAACGGCAGATTAACCTCAGTTTCCATCGTGCTCGAGAGTTCGATTTTTGCTTTCTCCGCAGCTTCCTTCAAACGTTGTAACGCCATTTTATCGTTTGAAAGATCGATGCCCTGGTCCTTCTTAAACTCTTCAATAATCCATTCAATCAGTCGCTCGTCGATATCGTCACCACCGAGGTGGGTATCGCCGTTGGTCGACTTCACTTCAACCACGCCCTCACCGACTTCAAGGATTGATACGTCAAACGTACCGCCACCGAAGTCGAACACTGCGATCGTTTCGTCTTTTTTCTTGTCGAGGCCATAGGCGAGTGCTGCTGCCGTTGGCTCGTTGACGATGCGCATGACTTCCAAACCCGCGATTTTGCCTGCATCTTTGGTGGCCTGGCGTTGTGAGTCGTTGAAGTAGGCAGGGACCGTGATTACGGCCTTGTCCACTTTCTGACCGAGATAGTCTTCAGCCGACTGCTTCATCTTCTGAAGAATAATCGCGGAGATTTCTGGTGGGCTCCATTCCTTGCCCCCCGCAAGAACGCGTACATCACCACTACCTGCGCCCTGAACTTTATATGGGACCTGCTTTATCTCTTCGGTAACCTCGTTATAACGACGGCCCATAAATCGTTTGATTGAATAAACAGTGTTCTCAGGATTGGTAACGGCCTGTCGTTTAGCTACTTGCCCGACGAGGCGGCTTCCATCCTTCGTAAAGGCAACAACTGACGGTGTTGTACGGCCACCTTCGGAGTTAGTAATAACGGTCGGCTCACCGCCTTCCATCACAGCCACTACTGAGTTGGTTGTGCCTAAGTCAATTCCAATAATCTTGCTCATCGTATTTTTGTCTCCAAAAGTCCTTCCTGGGTGTAAACATTCAAACCCGCTATTCAACCGCCGAACTGCCTGAGCCTCGGGATTCGAACCCCCCGAACACACTCATCGCCGCTTCTTGTTGAACGCCGGCCTAATATAATACCTGAGTGTCTCATTGTCAACCTTTTTTGAGTGTAATCCTATGCTCGGATTAGGGAAGGTCGAGGTTTAGCGGCGATCTTCGTTAAGTAGGCGGGAAACAAAGAAGACGTAATGCGCGCCAGAAAGCACGGCAAAAACAAAAACGGTGGTGTAAATCGTGGGTAAGTAGTAGCCAGTGCCGTATGGGACACTGGCTGCGAACATGATGAGCCCAATAGCAACTATTTGCACAGTAGTGTTGATTTTACCTAGCACCGAGGGCCTGAACCCGCGGAAGCCTGTGACGATGTTGATGGCTGCGGCTCCAACCAGGATAAAGACGTCGCGGCTTATGACAGCTACAGTGACCCAAAAAGGGACTGGAAGATGTGACGGGACTGGCTGAGGAAATACTGCCCTCATCGACAAGACCACAAATGCGGTTACGAGCATCAGCTTGTCAGCGATAGGGTCGAGAATGGTTCCTAGCTGCGACTTCTGATTGAACCGGCGGGCCAATAGACCGTCCAGTCCATCAGTGATGCCAGCGAGGAGAAAGACCGCTAGGGCGATTAGAAAGCGTTGGTAAAACAGAAGTGAGACAAAGACCGGTATCAGCACCATCCTGAAAACGGTGAGTAAATTAGGAACAGTGACAATCCGGGCAGACATCAGGCAGTTCTACAGATCAACTCCAAAAACCTTGGGCTTATTTTAGGCTTCGACGAGAAACGTGCGGTGGAGCTACTGACAGCGGAGTTCCAACAAGGAGACTTCAGGCGGGCATCCGTACCTGATCGGCAGCACAACAGTTCCTAAACCGCGATTTACGTAAATCTGGGTATTTCCCTGCCTTCCGAGACCTTTTAGCAATCGCCGACGTGGTCGACCGGAGGCGCTACGCTCGGATCTGAGGGCGACTTGCCCGCCATGGGTGTGGCCACTCAACACAAGGTCAACCGACGCCCGTGCTGCGCGCCGAAGAATTATTGGATTATGAGCGAGGAGAAGCTTCATTTCGTCGCGTCTGGCCCCGGCCAAAGCGAGGGGTAAGTCCTCCAAACCGACCATGGTGTCGTCGACCCCAGCCAGCCAAAAAGCGGAATCGCCTTTTTGGAAGCGCATTCCCTCGTTTATTAGGACCTTCATTCCTTCTGCGCGAAAGAGATCAGTGATAAGGGCTGCGTCCGTCCAATGGTCGTGATTTCCAAGCACTGCGTACACGCCGTGACGCGCTTCCAGTCGTCCGAGCATTTCAGCGCATGGGGCCGCAAAGTGACGTTCCTTGGAAATGTAGTCGCCTGTTAAGGCTATGATGTCAGGTTGAAGGCGGTTGGCAGTTTCCACAGCCCGTTCAATCTGACTGCGGTCGGAAAAAGGCCCATGGTGGACATCAGAGAGTTGAACAATTCGGAATCCATCAAGAGCTTTTGGCAGGCGACGCAGAATTATCCGTTGGTGCTCGACCGTAAGCATGTAAGGCTCGGTCAGAGCTGCGCGGGCTACGTGTGTCAGGTTTATCGCAAGCGACCGTAATGGGGTGACGGGCCTTTTAGGAGCACCATAAGGCGCAACGCGGCCTCGTTGTTTCCTTGATATTGGGGTCGCCATATTCTCGAAAATTATTGTGACGTCAACCTGCCGGGGTAGAACGCCGCTTTTAAGGTGGGGCGCATTATAAAGATGCCCTCACTCAGACGCAACCTAGAAACCGAAAATACAACACACTAAGTACCCAGCAAGATCATCTATGTAATAATCCCTCCTCCTGGAAAAACACCTGCAAATGAAGCGCCAAATCTTCGCCTTCCTAATCGTACTCTCGGCATTTCTAATCTTTTTTGTTGCGACATCAGTAAACGCGGCAAGCGACTCTGGAGCGCCAGGTCACGGTCTGGATCCTCTGGTCTTAATCAGCATCGCAATCATGTTGATTGTTGCGAAGCTATGCGGCGAAGTGTTTGAACGCCTGGGACAGCCGGCTGTTTTGGGTGAGTTATTCGGCGGTATCCTAATTGGGAACCTCATCATTTTTGGTTTCACGGGAGTTGAGTCGCTTAAGACGAACGAGATCATTTCCGCCCTTGCCGAGCTTGGGGTCATAGTGCTGCTGTTTGAGGTTGGTCTCGAATCGGATCTTAAAGAGATGATGGAGGTAGGTTGGTCGTCTTTGCTGGTAGCGGTTCTAGGAGTAGTGGTGCCTTTTTTCCTGGGCTGGGGCGTTTCTGCCTATTTCATTCCTGATGAGGCGCGATTGGGTCACATTTTTATCGGAGCTACCTTGTGTGCTACGAGTGTTGGCATTACGGCCCGAGTGTTCAAAGATCTCGGAAAGCTCTCTACTAGAGAAGCGCGAATCATACTTGGAGCCGCAGTCATTGACGATGTATTGGGTCTCTTGATACTTGCAGTTGTCGCCGGCGCTATAAGGGCAGCTGGGACTGGTGGCACATTGTCGGTCATTGATGTAGCAGCAATTGCAATTAAGTCATTTGCATTTCTAATTGCATCAATCGTCATAGGGCAGTTTCTTTTGCCGAAGCTGCTGCGCGGCGCCGCGCGTATGGCGTCTGGAGGTGTGTTACTGACCTTTGCTTTGTCGTTCTGTTTGTTTCTTTCCTGGGCAGCAGCAAAGGTTGGACTTGCGCCAATTGTTGGAGCGTTCGCCGCAGGTCTAATTCTTGACGACGTTCACTATAAACCGAAGGACGGCCGACAGAGACGCGACTTACACGATCTGCTTGAACCAGTAGGCACTGCCTTGGTCCCAATCTTTTTTGTGTTGATGGGTCTCAAAGTAGACCTTCGAGTGTTTGCTCAGGTCGAATTGTTGGGCTTTGCCGCAGTATTAACTCTGGCAGCGATCATTGGAAAGCAAATCTGCTCATTAGGTGTGCTGGAAAAAGGTGTAAATCGAATAGCGATCGGCCTGGGTATGATTCCGCGAGGCGAGGTTGGACTAATCTTTGCTGGAATTGGAGCCACGTTGATGCTTCCTTCGACTTCTGGTCAGAGTGAACCGGTGATTGGACCAGCAACATTCGGAGCGGTAGTGATTATGGTGATCGTTACGACGTTGGTGACACCGATGGTACTTAAATGGTCGTTGGGTCGAAAGATAAAAGCTTAACCGTACTCCTCACTCATCTAAATACCCTTTAGTGGCACCATCGCGACAATAAGACAAGCTCTTCTGTCGGAGCCCATACGTCCTCGCGCGCATGTCACGTTAATTGCTTGTCGTGACGGGAAGAGGCCTTCTTCGAGGGAAGCGCACGAGGACGTACGCGCTCCGACAGAAGAGCTTGAGTGGTGGAATCGAAAGTTTGTATTACAGGTTAAATACGGCACGAGAGTTGTTAGCTTGTCTTCTCGGCGAATCAAAAGAAAACAGAGGAGGCCGGGCAATGAAGGAAGTAAAGCGCCGAGGTCAGCAGACCGGTTTTGCTGGTCACGCCGATCGAAATCGAAAAGAGATGGAATCGACGCCAGCAATTCGAGGAAAAGCGAAGAAGACTAACAAGATGTTTGGTGATGTTTCGGAACAGCAAACAGGAAGCGGTGCTGTTTCTCCCAGTACAAATTCACCCTCTACGCCCGGAATGAAAACCGGACAGGATGTGATGGGAGCCGAGGAAGTATTTAAGAAAAGGCTGGCCAGGAAACGAGCCAGCAAGCACTAGCTGAGCTTGCAGATGCGCCCTGTCCCAAGTTACGAGCTATCGTACTGGCTTGTGAAAGACTGAGTCTGGAATGTTGACGTCCCACTTAAGTTCTTTCACCGTCAAAACAACATCACCGTTAGCAATATTGTTCGACACCAACTTGAATGGAACCATCACGCCTTCAACAATTCGGAAGTCGCTAAAGAATTGCGTCAGTGGCAACTCCACTCCTGATGTGTCGCTCGATACAACGCTGTCACGCTTAATTACGAGGAATGATTTGGCGGAAACATAATCGGTGATTGGCGTACCCCTATCAGCCGTTCGTTCGACCACGTAAACATCTTCGTCGCCAACCTTCGCCAGGCGTTTGACAGTGATCTTGTAGTTCTTCTTCCAATTCACTACGTCGTAAAAATCGGCTCCTAGTCGAATGTCTTCCAGGCGTTTGCCGCTATACACTTCTTCAGGCCCGAAACTTACTAGTTCACCGCCGTTATTGCCGTCAAAGTAAGAAACGATTGATCCGATCTTTTTCCCTAGCGCTTTGAGAGTCACCTCACTCGCCGTGAGGTTCGGGGCGCGCGCGGTAATAACCCCGTCGCCTTGTACACCCTGATTTTCTAAATCGACTTCAATCGTAGTTTGAGAAGACTTATGTTTGGTCAAGTTTTCTTGACCACCATAGGCGGCGATCATTTTCACTATCAGATCGTCAGCACTAATTAAGGACGAGGATATTAGTCGACGAAGAGTAAAACGACCTTCTGGTTGATTAATGACGATGCCAGAAATACTGCCACCGCTATCACGATTCACTTCGACCCAATAAGTCTCGGGCAGACCAGGACTGCGCAGTTTGTCTTTCTCATTCTCAACCAGTGGATACGGAGGCTGTCCAGGAATGACTAGTGAAACTTTACCTTCCTTGAGCCCTATTTCAATTACTTGTTTTGATGATTCGCTTTCGTAAGAACCGATTAACGTCGCCAGTGGCCCACTGTAACCGGCAGGTTCGTTTCCAGCGGGCTTGGCCGCGGACTCGGTTTCCTTTGGTAGAACCAGATTGCCCTGGGGCTGCTCTAGAAAGAGTTCTGATTCGGATTCCTTGCCACTAATAGGGCGAAAGGTAGCAAAGAATCCCGGTGGTGCAGGATCAGCCAGTTTGTACTTGCGTCCACCAAGGTTTTCGAGCGGGTAAGGCGGTTGACCAGGTACAGTCAAGGTCAATTTATTGTCTTTCATCGAGACATCGAAGTTAATGCCCGCATTGGGAAGTTTGTATTTGCCGACTTCCAACTTGGGATCCGCCGCTGGGGCCGTGGCCGTTTCCATTCCGGGCGGAACCGCGACCAGGTTTTTCCAAATGGTGTTCATCGCGAACGAGCCGAGTGGTGAAGATGAGACGTTCGTGAGCAAAACGAAACCCAATCGCTGGTCCGGCATAAGCGCAACTTGAGCATTGAACCCGTCGATGTTTCCCCCGTGTTCTAGTACCTTATGTTTGTTCCACTGTCGGATGAACCAGCCAAGTCCGTAATCAACTGTACCCCCAACATTCATCTGCTTTGCGACGATCTCATTGAAGCCCTTTTCGGAAACCAATCGCTTGCCATTGACAACACCACCGTTGAGCATGAACCGCACCCATTGGGCCATGTCACGAGCATTCGAGTTAATGGCTCCAGCCGGTGCAGCGGCGGAAATCTCTCTTTGAGGAAGACGACGAGTTTGTTTTGTCGACGCGTTGTATTCGTAACCAAATGAGAAATCAGGGGACTTTTGCATTGCCTGTACAGTTGTGTCACTGGCCCGCATTCCGAGCGGCACAAATATCATTGACGCGATCAATTTGTCCCAGGTCGAATGCTGTGCCTGTGCGGTTGCTTCGCCTGCCGCAGCGTACATCACATTCTGGTACTGAAATTTCTCGCCCAGCTTTGCGGTCGGTTTCGCTTTAGCGGCAACTTCGATTAGTTCAGCTCGATTCAGGACGCCTGTAATCATCGCAAGGTCAGTTCGGTTCAAACCTGACCGGTGTGAGAGCAAGTCGCGAATAGTAATTTTGGAGGCGGCATCGGGATCGCGGAGGTTGAAGTACGGGAGATATTTCTTGGGTGAATCGTCAAGTGATAATTTATGTTCATCCGCGGTCATGACAGTGATCATCGCGGTGAAAGCCTTGGAGGATGAACCAATCGCGAAAAGCGTATTTGGAGTTACAGGTAATTTCTTTTCGACATTCTTCAGACCCAAACCTTTTATGTAGATCACGCGATCATCCTTCACGATGACCAGGGAAGCTCCCGGTATACCCAGTTCTTGTCTCTTTTGATCGATTGCTTTTTCGATGGTGGCGAGCGCTTCAGTGTATTTCGCTGAGGCTCGGGCTACAGTCGGTTTGGCGGCTCGTTGCGCGAATACTATGGTCGATGTCGGGCTGACGGCGACAATAGCGGTCAACAATAGCGACGCAATCAGGCGAGGGAATTGGTTTGACTTAAGCATTTCTGTCTCCAGGGAGGTCTTGAAGGGATTTGTGCGCTGGTAATACGGAAAAAGCCCAAGCCAGGTTTTGCCTGGCTCAGGCTCATTTTACAGTCCATCTACCTTAATTTGCAGTTGGGAATGGGTGCAACTGCCAGGAAATCTCAAGTTAGGTCACTAGCTTGCCCAGTGGTGGTCACGATTGTGGCTACAAAGATCTTGCTTTCCAGCGCGCTTGCGCGCGCGAGAGTGAGATCGTGGTCCCGTTATTAGCAACAAGCGTGACCCCCACTGGACAAGCCAGTGGCCTAACTAGGAACTATTCGACAACCCAGGTGTCGCCGCTGTTGAGGAGTTTCTCGAGACTGCCCGGTCCCGACTTGGCGATGGCCGCGTCAATCTGATCAACCAACATGTCCTCGTAAGTAGGACGGTCCACTGCTCGGAAAATTCCGACTGGCTGTGGAAAGTCTGGTTGTTCCATTCTGGCTAACATGAACGCGACTGACGGATCCTTGAGATAAATGTCATGGACCAGTAGATCGTTTTCTGTGATGCCATTCTCTCCGATCGTAACCACTTCGGGATGAGCACCATTCATTCGAATACCTTTGTTTCTTTCCTTACCAAACACCATTGGCTTCTCGTGTTCAAGATAGAGAACGCGATCAGATCTCACCGAACGTTCTGTGAAGTATTCAAACGCGTGATCATTAAAGATATTGCAATTCTGGTAGACCTCGATGAAAGAGATCCCTTTGTGTTTGGCCGCCGCCTCAACCATGGTTCCAAGATGCTTGACGTCGATGTCGATTGAGCGCGCCACAAAGGTCGACTCACTGGCGATCGCTAACGAAAGTGGGTTAATCGGGTAATCAATTGTTCCGAGAGGTGTCGATTTCGTTTTCTTGCCAAACTCGGAAGTCGGACTGTACTGACCCTTCGTCAAACCATAAATCCGGTTGTTGAAGAGAATGTACTTGATATCAAGATTGCGACGGATCGCGTGAATAAAGTGATTGCCGCCGATTGAGAGTGCGTCGCCGTCGCCCGTAATTACCCATACACTCAAGTCAGGATTGGCGCATTTAATACCGGTGGCAATTGCTGGAGCCCTGCCGTGAATACTGTGGAAGCCATATGTATTCATGTAGTAGGGGAATCGCGACGAACAGCCAATACCGGACACGAACACCATCTTCTCGCGTGGGATTCCAAGTTCAGGCATCACTTTTTGAACGTTATTGAGGATTGCATAGTCGCCGCAACCCGGACACCAACGCACTTCCTGGTCTGAGACAAAGTCAGCTTTCTTCAACTGTCCTGGCGGAGGTGCAACACGCCCGGAGACTGCCGATCCAACTTCGCTGTCCGCGGAGACAGATTCAACGATTGGCTTGTTGCCGTTACCATTCCCGTTATGTCCGTTGCTTTGTGTGCTCATTATCGCTCCTGAATAGTCTTACTGGTTGACGCTGTAGCTGCGAACCTTGAATCAGAGATACTCCTCGACCTTTCTGACAATCTCCCGAATCTGGAACGGCCTTCCCTTCACCTTCGAGAACGGCACCGCGTCGATCAAATACTTTGCTCTGATCATCGTGCAAAGTTGACCCAGATTCATCTCAGGAATTATCACGGTCTCAAATCCCGACAAAACTTCACCGAGATTCTTCGGAAATGGATTCAGATAGCGGAGGTGTGCCGCCGAAACGCTCTTACCTTCACTCTGCATCTTCTCCACAGCTGAACTAATCGAACCGTAGGTAGATCCCCAACCAAGGACGAGTACCTTCCCTTTTTTCTCACCCATTATCTCGATAAGCGGAATGTCGTTGACAGCTCGATCAACCTTTTCCTGCCGAAGCTTAACCATCAAGTGGTGATTCTCAGGATCGTAATTTACATTGCCGGTGATGTGTTGCTTCTCGATACCACCAATTCGATGTTCAAGTCCCGGTGTTCCAGGAAGCGCGAACGGTCGCGCTAATGTTTCGGCGTCGCGGGAATAGGGCATGAACGTCGCCGGATCGGTCGCAAATTTGACGTCGATCTTTGGAAGTTCGTCGAGCTTTGGAATGGCCCATGGCTCAGCGCCGTTGGCGAGATAGCCATCCGAAAGGTAAAAGACGGGAACCATGTACTTGAATGCCAGTCTTACTGCTTCGATTGCCATGTGGAAGCAATCACCGGGAGTAGATGGCGCAACCACAAGTGCCGGGCACTCACCGTTTCTTCCCCAAACCGCTTGAAACAGATCTGCTTGTTCAGTTTTCGTCGGCAAGCCCGTTGATGGTCCACCGCGTTGCACATTAATGATAACTAGTGGAAGTTCGGTCATTACCGCGAGTCCGATAGCTTCCTGCTTTAGTGCCACACCCGGACCAGAGGTTCCGGTTAGACCAATCTGCCCGGCAAAGCTAGCCCCGATCGCGGCGCAAACGGCGGCGATTTCATCTTCTGCTTGAAATGTCTTTACGCCGAAAGCCTTATGACGTGAAAGCTCGTGCAGAATGTCCGACGCCGGAGTAATTGGATAGGAACCATAGAACAACGGTCTTCCAGATAGTTGCGAAGCTGCAATAAATCCGATGGCGGTGGCTTCATTACCAGTCAACTTGCGGTACTTACCTGGTGCAATCTGGGCCTTCTTAACTGTGTAGTGTGTCGTAAAAACTTCTGTGGTATCTGCGAAGTTATAACCAGTCTTCAACGCGATCTCGTTTGCCTTGGCAAGCTCAGGACTCTTCGCAAACTTGTCCCTGATCCAGTTGAGTGTGTTCTCCATCGGGCGATCGTAAAGCCAATACAGCACGCCAAGTGCGAAGAAGTTTTTGGAGCGATCGATCTCCTTGCGCGAGAGTTCTACGTTCCCCTTCAACGCGTTCATGTTTAGCGTCGAGATAGGAAGCTTGTGAACGCGGTAACCGGCAAGCGAATCGTCTTCCAGTGGATTGGAGGCGTAATTAGCGTACTTCAAATTCTCGGCGGTGAAGCCGTCAGTGTTAACGATGATTGTTCCGCCATCCTCGAGGTCAGACAGGTTGACCTTCAAAGCGGCAGGATTCATCGCGACCAACACGTTGGGCTGATCGCCGGGTGTCTTGATGTCCTGGCTGGAAAAATTGAGTTGAAAACCGCTTACACCGGGAAGACTGCCGGCAGGAGCGCGAATTTCCGCGGGGAAGTCGGGCAAGGTCGAGATGTCGTTGCCGACAACCGCGGAGGTGTTAGTGAACTGAGTCCCGGTTAACTGCATACCGTCGCCGGAGTCTCCAGCGAATCGGATGGTGACGGTCTCTACTTCTTCCAGATTCTTCTCAACACTTGAGACAGGTGGTTCGATAACAGTACTCATTTGGTTTGCTATTTAGACCTTTCCTGAATAATCAGTAACTTTAACTGGCAATATTCAACCCGGTGTGAGTCATATGACGGCTCATCTACATGGACTCATATTGCGTGACAACTCGCAATTGAGTGGCAGCCTTTGAGGATTTTTGCACGCGACTGGCCGAGCTGTTCAAGTGCTATCAAGCGCGTGCTCCGGAGAAATCAGGGAGTAAATCTCTAGCGGCCTTTCAGCTCAACGTCTGCCGATAAATTCTACCAGCAAAGTGAGGTTCTCAAAAGTAGATTATAGGGAAGTCGAATTTTTGTAGGTGGGAGGGCAGGTCTTTTAGTTAGTTCGCTTAAGGCCACTAGCTTGTCCGGTGGTTGTTTTACGCTCGTTGCTACAAGGATCTTGCTTTCCTTCAGCGCGCTTGCGGGCGCGCAGGAGGAGATCAATGTCTGTTTATTAGCAACCAATGTAACCACCACTGGACAAGCCAGTGGCCTAAAAGCCCTTGCACTGAGTTGATTTCTCACCTCAGCTGGACGAGCCTGCCTTGAGCTCTTTGTCGTAGGGGGACATCTCAACGAGTTTTGCAATGATACCCGGAAGTACCGCAAGAGTTCTTTCAATCTCATCTTCTGTGTTGTACCTGCCAACAGAAAACCGAATTGAACCTTGAGCTGCTGTGTAAGGAACATTCATAGCCTTCAACGTTGGCGACGACTCGTGAGTACTGGAGTGACATGCTGAGCCAGTGGATACACAAATGCCAGCGTTGTCGAGAAGCATGAGGATATTTTGACCTTCTATAAACTCGAAGGAAATGTTTGATGTATTTGGTAAGCGCCTGGTACGGTCCAAAGTCCCATTCAATCGTGCATTGGCAATCGTACTGAGAATTCCATCCTCGAGTTTGTTGCGTAGCGACCCAACTTTCTTGTGATCGTCATGCTGGACCAGTCGACACGCGGCTCCCAAACCTACAATGTTCGGTACTGCAGACGTACCTGCTCTCCGACCGTGTTCCTGCGCTCCGCCAACAATAAATGACGGAAGGTTCAAGCCCTGGCGAACGTACAGCGCGCCGATACCCTGGGGCGCGTACAGCTTGTGTCCAGAGAGGGCGAATAGATCGACTCCCATGCTCTTAAGTTCAATCGGAACTTTCCCAACTGCTTGAACTCCATCAACGTGAAACAACGCCGACGACTTCTCACGGACGATCTGCCCCAACTCCGCGATTGGAAACAACACGCCCGTCTCGTTGTTTGCCAGCATGACCGACACCACCGCTGTATCAGGCCGAACTGCCGTTTTAAAGGCCTCAATGTCTAATTCGCCGTTCTCCTTTACGCCAATCCAACTTACTTCATAGCCTTCGTTCTCCAATAACTGACATAGATTGCGTACGGCTTCGTGCTCGACGAGAGTAGTTACTATGTGCTTCTTCTCCGGCTGAATCGCGAGTGCACCTCGGATGGCCCAGTTATCTGATTCCGATCCGCAAGAAGTAAAGACAATTTCATTAGTGTCGGACGCTCCGATCAAATCTGCGACTTCCTGTCGTGCGGTCTCAACTGCCGTTTTCATCTCGCGGCCCAACGAATGTGCCGACGCCGGATTCCCGTAAACGGTCGTTAAGTACGGATGCATTGCTTCGAGAACTTCGGGCGCAACGCGGGTGGTGGCATTGTTATCCAGGTAGATCATAGCTTGGTCTAAACCTCAAAAACTGCAGAGCGAACAATTTTAGAAAAGTTGGATTCAAGGTAATCGAACCTTTGAACATTTACTCTCGCTCCGGAGGAGCGAAATGTCTATAGCAAGCAACAACTAAGACAACGGCGCTCCGTCAGGAGCGAAATGTAACTGGCAAATGACAGCGGTGGCACATTGCGCTCCGTTGGAGTGCGGTTTCGGAGAATCACCCGGCTATAAACATCTCGCCCTACGGGGCAAATCAGACAATTCCTTTCGTTGCTCCTCAAAGTTGAATCTAAAACTACAAAAAACGGAACAGAGTAAAAGCACTAAGAACCAGTCTCACAATCGAGTATTTCCTGGATCAATTGATGACAGGATCCACAGCCGGCCCCAGCGCTACAAGCTCTAGTTACTTCCGCGACACTCGTTAACGAGCTTCTTCGAATCTCTTGCTCAATGGTTTGCTCCGAAACGAAGAAGCAAGTGCAAATAAGTGCTTCTTCTCCGATCCATTCTAACCTCGCAGCATTGCTGTAATCCTGGATTGCATTCAACAAAGCATCGCACGCCAATGTCGAACAAAACTCAAGGTCGGTGTCGACAGTTCCCAGGAGCTTTGCAATCGTTCGCGCATCCTGTGCGTAGATCGCCGCTTCCTTAGGAGATTTTCCCTCGACATTTTGACTGAGTAACTCGAGCGATGCTACGAGCGCACTACATCCCGCGGCCTTGAACTTGACTTGAGAGATGCTTTGCGCCTCGTCGATCTGTATCGACACTCTTAGAGCCGCACCGCACCGGATAGATGCCATTCGGCCTGTAAAACGCGGCTCACCAGCGTCTCCTATATGAGCTGGATCCTGCAACAACTGTGTTAAGCCAGTCTGGTCAATCATCTAATTAAGTAAGAATACGCGCGGCCCGGTTTGTCAAACATGTACCTTTCAGATACGCTTCTAATAACACTATTCCAGCTTCTACAGTAACTATGACAGAACTCAACGAACAATTAGTACTCGACGGATTGAGTCAAATCAAAGATCCGGATCTCAATAAGGATATAGTCGCACTTGGTTTCATCAAAGACCTCAAAATCCAGGGCGGCGACGTTTCATTCCGCATCGTACTTACCACTCCGGCGTGCCCCGTGAAAGCCGAAATGGAGTCAGCCGCACGTGAGATTGTGGGTGCGATTCCGGGCGTTACTTCGGTAGCAGTAACAATGGACGCGGAAGTGCCAAAGGGACGCGGCCTTGGCGAAAAAGTCGTTATTGAGGGAGTCAGAAACATCGTTGCAGTTTCGTCTGGCAAAGGCGGTGTAGGTAAATCAACCGTCGCCGTAAATCTTGCTGTTTCGCTCGCACTCAATGGCGCCCGCGTTGGCTTAATGGACGCCGATGTCTATGGGCCAAACGTTCCAATCATGTTGGGAGCCAGTGACGCAAGACCAGAAGTTGAAGGTAACCAGCTGATCCCGATTGAAGCGTATGGCGTGAAGTTTATGTCAATGGCATTGCTGCAACCGGGCGACAAGCCAATGATTGTGCGTGGTCCAATCCTGCACGGTTTAGTAAAGCAGTTCCTCTCAGACGTTAAATGGGGCGAACTGGATTATCTAATAGTGGACATGCCGCCAGGAACTGGTGATGTTCAGTTATCGCTCGCTCAACTCGTTCCGGTTCAGGGTGCGGTTCTGGTTACAACGCCCCAGGACGTCGCCGTTGCGGATGTACGTCGGGCGCTCCGAATGTTTGAAACGGTTGCCATACCAGTGCTCGGTATCGTGGAGAACATGAGCTATTTCATTGCTCCGGATACCGGCAATCGGTACAACATTTTTGGCGAAGGCGGCGGTGAAAAACTCGCGTCTGCTTATCATGTACCGTTTTTGGGAGCAGTGCCGCTTGGTATTGAAGTTCGAGAAGGCGGAGATAATGGTGTTCCCGTGGTGGTTGGCAAACCGGATTCCCCGCAGGCTCAAGCATTTCGGCGTGTAGCCGAGGAAGTCGCTCGTCGGATCTCAATAGAGGCAATGAAACCCGAACTTGTTGTTTTAGGCAAAGGGCAATAATATAAAGGCGGCCTTTGGTTCGTTGTTACATGGGGGTCTTTGGTTTTAGGTCTTAGATCTTTGCTAGAAAAAGACCCAAGACCTAATTCCAAAGACGGTCAATGAAGGGCCAATTTGAATAACTAGAGGGGACCAAGATATGTCAGCAACAACAGCACCGACCGTGAGCCTCAACGTCACTGAATCAGCAGCGACTGAGATCATGAAGTTCATGGCTAGTGAAGAAGGTTTACCGGAAACTTCCGGTCTTCGGGTAAGAGTGGTACCAGGCGGATGCTCCGGTTTTCAATACAGCTTGAACATTGAAGAGCAATCTCGCGAAGGCGATTTTGTGATCGATGAAAGAGGCGTACGAATGTTCGTCGATATGTTCAGTGCGCAGTACTTGAATGGAGTTGAGATCGATTACGTGACCGGTGTTATGGGCTCCGGATTTACGTTTAAGAATCCAAACGCGACAGGTAGTTGCGGTTGTGGTACGTCGTTCACTGCATAAAATTTCGAGATTAGATGTACGAAGGAGACGGGAGCTATCTCGTCTCCTTTTTCATTTGCGATGAAAATCTTCCAGGCTAGCTCGGATTTGGACATCCAGACTGCTCACAGTCTTTTTGAGGAGTACGAAGCTAGTTTGGGCATTAGCTTGTGTTTTCAAAACTTCGCCGAAGAGCTTGCGAAGCTGCCTGGAGAGTATGCGAGTCCAGACGGCAGATTGCTCCTGGTAAGTGAAGACGATGTAGTCGGGGGATGTATAGCGCTGCGAAAGATTGATGACGCAACTTGTGAAATGAAGCGTCTCTATATTCGTCCGGCGTTTCGCGGAAGAGGACTCGGCCGAAAGATGGTCCAGGCGATTCTCAATGAGGCTAAGGAGATTGGGTACACGAGAATTCGTTTGGATACTATGCCAGGGCGAATGGATGACGCGATTGGTTTGTACAGATCATTTGGCTTCAAGGAGATCTCGCCGTATTACTCAACCCCCATTGACGACACGCTGTTCATGGAGTTACGACTGGTGCCTAAGTAATCATTAACTAAGGCCAACTTAAGGCCACTGGCTGGCCCAGTGGTTGTTACGTTCGTTGCTACAAGGAGCTTGCCTCCCCTTTCGGCGCGCTTGCGCGCGGAGGAGTGAGGTCAAGGACCGGTTATTAGCAACGAGCGTAAAATAACCACTGGACAAGCCAGTGGCCTAAAGACCATCGAGCAATGACACTTGATAAATTTCGAGTGATATCGCGGATGACCAATCTTCCACCCACCTCACTTGCCGCATGCCATACTCTTGTGTCAAATTGCAGGCGCTATCAAACCATCAACTCGGGGTAACTACACATGGCCAAAATTCAGGCTGAAACTGCCACTGGTTCAATTGAGATCGAAGCACCTCAAGGTAAAAAACTTGTCCTTGCGATCGAGGATGCAGGAATCGACATCCTGCATCGCTGCGGTGGCAACGCGCGTTGCACCACTTGTCGCGTTGAGATTCTCGACGGTAATCCGGAAGAAATGGCTGAACTTGAACGCAACCGTCTCTCGGTAGAGTCGGAGCTTGCAGCAAATGTCCGCTTGTCCTGTCAAATCCACGTTGATCAGGACCTCAAGGTTCGAGTGATAAACCAGGCCAGTGTGCGAGGAATGGACGCAGGACCACGGCCTCTGGACTAAGCAGGTCCGTAGAGTTTTCAAATCGACTCAGGTATGAAGCAACAGCCGAAGTTAGACCGTTGACCTGAGCAACCGACAATCTAAAGCTTATATTGCACGCCGATGGTATCTGGGTGTAATCTTCGGCGGTATTCCAAGCAACATTAACAAGCTCAGGCGGCCCTGCCTGTTATCGTTTCCAAACCAGACCATGTCTAACCAACCAGTCACGGAGGACGTATGTTAATTGAGTCAACTGTTCATCTCCCCACCAGTCTGGCTATGTTTGATGGATTATTTCACGAGCCCGACGTAAAGGATCTGGTGCGTATACTTCTGCGCTGGTCTCACTTTGTCGCGGGCGTGCTCTGGATTGGATTGCTCTACTTTTTCAATCTCGTCAATGTACCGCTTCAGAAGGCGCTCGACGCCGATACAAAGAAAAAGGTAAACCCAAAACTGCTTGGCGACACTCTTTGGTATTTCCGCTGGGGCGCAGTAATAACGGTACTCGCAGGTTTCACTTACTTTGCGATGTATATCCTCGCCCCCGATATTAGAAACGCCAATGCCCTGGGAAACGGCAACGTTAACGTATGGGCGGTTGTCTTTGCCTGGTTAACATATCCGATCGTTTTGTTCCTGATCGAATTTCTTATTATTAAGAAGGTGCCGGGCGTGATAAAGGATGGTCGCATCTATGCGATTGTCATGTTCATACTGACACTCATCGTGACCTTTGGCATCGTTAAGTTCATTACTTTCATGCTGACAATCAATGGCGAGAACTACGCTAGTAACAAGGCTTACTCCATCGGCATTGGTGGTGCTTTAGGTATCGTAATGTTACTGAACGTTTGGGGTATTATCTGGCCAAACAACAAACGCGTTCTGGCAGCCACAGCTGGTACTGGACCTGCAGCTCCACCCGAGTTAGCACGCCAGGCGTTCATTGCTTCCCGCACTAATGCGTGGCTTTCGCTGCCAATGCTTTTCTTCATGGGAACTTCCCACGGCGATTGGATTATTTTCGGCAAGTAAGAATTGATTTAAGTAAAAAAATGCCTGTTCTGCTCGTGCGGGACAGGCATTTTCACATTCCTCGTGCAATAAGCTAACTGTCTTAAACTCTGGCTACTCTTCACTACCCGTACTTAGTCTATCCCGGGTCTTCACACTAATTTCTCAAGGTCTACACCGATTTGGCACACTAAGCCCCGATACTCTTTCCTGAACCCCCAACACCTTTTGTTATTCAATTTCATTTTTTTCCATTGGAGGTTTACGCAAAATGACACCCGGTTCTTATAAAGCACGCCAATTCGACCTGAGCGGGTTAAAGGGAATCTCGGACGAAACCCTGGAAATGCACTTCAAACTTTATGAAGGCTACGTTAAGGAAACTAACAATCTCACCGATCGCATCACGGAGTTTATTAAGGACGCGATGGTGGACCAGGAGGAGATGCCCGCATACTCGGAGCTCACGCGCAGACTTGGCTTTGAATACAACGGTATGGTTCTTCATGAGTATTATTTCGATAATTTACAAAAGGGTGGTGGGACCGGAAACCCAACAAAGACGTCCGCTTTTATAAAGGCTGCCGAAGCGACCTTCGGTAGTTATGAAATATGGAAAACCGACTTTGTAGGCATTGGTAAGATGCGCGGCGTTGGCTGGGCCATCTGTAACCAGAACCCGGCAAATGGCCGACTTTCAAATCACTGGATCACTTTACATGAGACGGGAAATGTAGCCGGATTCAGTCCGATCCTTGTAATGGATGTTTGGGAGCACGCATTTTTGCTTGACTACAAACCCGCCGAACGTCCGAAGTACATTGAGGCTTTCTTTTCAAACATTAACTGGGCGACTGTAGATGAGCGTTTGAAGCGAAGTACTGGGTCACAAACGGCGCGGGCCTGAGATGACAGCGTCTGAGATCGCAAGGTTTCGGAATCGTCAAAGAGAAAGCGTTGGCTTGAAGATTTTTCAGGCCAACGCTTTTTAGTTTGCACGATAAGTTGTCTCACTTCTGGGGTAATGCTGGCTTCGTCAAGGTACAGTCAACATTCAGCGACTTAAGAAAATTCAACAAGTCTTCACGCATGGTTGCGTCAAGTTTGTGAGGTTGGAGGTTCTTTTTGTCGAGATGCGGATTGGGTTTTCCCCCAGCGAGCATTATGTCAACGGCTTCTTCTAGAGTCTTCGCACTTCCGTCGTGGAAATACGGTGCAGACCGCGCAATGTCACGTAGGGTGGGTGTCATAAATGCGCCTGTGTCTTCAGGTTTGTTAGTCACCTTAAAGCGACCAAGGTCAGGTTCTTTCTGGTCCATGCCAATTCCAACGTTGTGATATTGCTGATCTGTAAACAAGACTCCATCGTGGCAGTTGTTGCATTTAATGGCCTGGAAGATGTTCCAACCACGAGTAGCGCTTTCGTTTAATGCAGAAGTGTCGCCTGCTTTGAAGCGATCCCACGCCGTGTTGCCGCTAATTATCGTTCGTTCGTAAGCGGAGATAGCCTTGACCACATTGTCGGGAGTCGCATCACTATGAAAGACCTTTTGAAATTGTGCTTTGTACCCTTGCAAACCGTTCAACTTCGCAACTATGTCATCCGCCTTGGCGCCCATATTGGCCCCGGTCCACGCGGCAAGCGCTTGTTTCTCGAGAGATGGGCTACGACCGTCCCAGTAGAATTCTTTGTGGTAGCCGATATTCCAAAGAGTAGGACTACTTCGGGGTAGCTGTTTATTCCCGGCACCGATAGCTTTTGGTAAACCATCGGTTAGACCATGCTCACAGACGTGGCATGAGTAGCACGACCTGGATCCGTCAAAACTGAGTCGTTCATCAAAAAACAGTTGCCGGCCAAGTGCGACTTTTTCCGGTGACATTGGATTGTCAGGCGGAATAACCATGGGTTCATAAGTGGTGAGTGGTTGTGGCAGAGGTTGGATTTCGGGTGTAAAACCACCGGTTAGATCCGGAGTCGTGGCAGTCTTGTTACAGGCCGCAATTAAGGCTGCGCTGATGATAAGCAGAATGATGGACACTAATACCAGCGAGTTAGTCTTATTCATAAGAGTCGCGCGCGATAGAAAATCTGTCGCCCTCCGTTAACTGAAATGATGGACCGCTTGAATTGAGTTTTGCGGATTCTTGCACTGGTCTTACAAAATGTCTAGAACTTTGGGACAAGCTGGCCCAAGTAAGAGTTAAAGCAGTCACGAAGGGAGCAGCTGCGGGAAAGGTTCATTGAATCTAAAGGAGTTCTCCAGTCAATACTCATTCTCGCAAGCCAAGCCGTATCGAACTGCTTTTTAGGCCACTGGCTTGTCCAGTGGTCCCTCTAACGCTCGTTACTAAAACCGCGCCTTTATCTCACCCTCCGCGCACATAGCGCGCGAAGGGAAAACAAGTTTCCTGGTTAGCAACGAGCGTAAACAACCACGGGCAAGCCCGTGACCTTATGAATCCAGGCTCCCGCTCAAATTACCCCAGAAGACTGAAAAGCCGATTGAGTGTATTCTCAAATCTCACGACATGCGCACATCCAGAATACTCAGAAGTTTACTGCCAGCTTTTGCTTTGATTTGTGTAGCAGCCTGTTCGGGATCGAACGACAATTCACACACCACCGCGACAACCTTTGTGAGTCCCCCACCACATCAAGTGCTGGTGGTGGAATATAGGCCAGCGAAACAACTGCAGGCGGATTATGCAAAGGTCACTGGCAATGTGGACCACAAGAAAGCACTGCTCCTTTTCAATCTTGAGAATGGCAAGACGTTTCGAGCAGGCGAGGAAGTCGTAATCAACTTTTCTCTGGCTAATGCAAAACTAAAAGGCGACGGCGGAGAGTATCGCGTCCGTTACATAGTGGATGACGAAGAAATGCGATGGGGGGATCGTTGGGAGGATATTGTGCTGAAAGGTTGGACTCCAGGAAAACACAGTATCCGTCTGGAGCTGGTTGGTCCCGATGGTTGGCCCTATCGAAATGGCGATCAGAACATCGTCACTCGTGAGATCGACATCGTGAAGTAAGTGGGCAGTCACCTGGACGGTTAATTAATTGCAGTCAGGAAGGGGGCATAGCGGCAATTCAAAGACTCATAGTCTTCAACACTCCTTCGCTCAACTTTCATTTCCCTTCAACTTGGAGAGCATCGGGCTGGTTTGAGGCCACGGGCTTGCGCCGTGGTTGTTTACGCTCGTTGCTACAAGGAACCAGATTTTTCCTTCCGGCGCGCCTGCGTGCGCTGAACTGAAATTCAAGGGAAGCTATTTAGCAACGAGCGTTAAAGACCACTGGACAAGCCAGGTGGCCTAAAGACACTTCATACCCTCTAAGTTGAAGCGAAAATGAAGTTGCCCCGGGGTGCGTTGAAACTCTATGAAGCTTGACTTACTGCCAATGCCCCCTTCCTGACTGCCCAAGCTGCATCTGCTTGATTGATCGCTGGTTGAATACTTGTGAGGAAAGTTCCCATCGTTTCTCATTCGTTTTATGTTGTGCTTAACTCTGTACTGTGTCTGGAATTTCGCCTGCGTATCGCTTGTTTCAAGAGCTGGAAGGAGAGGCTGCAAACTGCACGCTTTGCCCTGACATGTGCGGCCGAAGCGCGGTGCTCAGCGACTTAAACGGTTCGATCAAAGCTCGTGTGATGTTTATTGGTGAGGCGCCAGGTAGAAAAGGAGCTGATAGAACACGAGTGCCGTTCTCGGGGGATCAGTCGGGTATCAATCTCGATCGATTTCTACGCTCAATTGGACTAAAGCGCGACCGGATATTTTTCACTAGCGCCGCGTTGTGCAATCCGCGTTCGGAGTCAGGCGCCAATCGCAAACCTACTCAGAAAGAGTTATCAAACTGTTCCAAGTTCCTGCGTAAGACTATTGAGGTGGTTGATCCAAAAGTGATCGTGACGTTGGGATCGGTCGCGCTTGAGGCGTTAAAGCGCATTCACTATCATGAACTCAATCTGAAAGATGAGGTTGCTAAGATTCATGAATGGAACGGTCGCGTGTTAGTGCCGATATATCATCCGAGCCCGCAAGTGCTCGCATCACACCGACGGGAGGCACAACAGCTGAAGGATTATGAAATCGTAGCTAAAGCGATCTCCCTGGAGTGCGGTGATTCAACGCCGCTTCAATAGAGTGAGCTTCAGATTATTAGGCGAGTTGTTTGAGGTAGCGTTAAGGCGCCGCGCTATAGGAGTAGAAAGTTGTGAGTGAAGTTATTAGGGCAGGTGAGATAACTCAAACGTATGGTGATGTTGCCGGCGAATATCAGGCTGTTCGTCGCCACGTTGGAGTGATTGATCTATCTTCGCGCGGACGTATCAGGGTTAGCGGTACAGAGGCTGTCATGTTCCTCAATGGTCTCATCACGAACGACATGAAAACGCTCGAAGTCAATCATTGGATGGCCGCCGCTTTTCCGAATGTTCAAGGCCGGCTGGTAGCTGCTGTCAGAGTGATTCGATTAAGTGATGATACAAAAGGGCCAACCTTCATTATTGATACCGAGAAAGAAACTCATGATCGAGTTTTAGATTCCATTAAGCGGTTCACACTTGCAGGCGATTTTCATGTAACGGATGTAACACCCGATACGGCAATGTTGTCCATCCAGGGACCTCAAGCGAGAGACGTGCTAAATACCATATTGATCGGCGCTGGTCAGATTCCAAAAGACGGCAGCCTTGATGTTAAGTGGCATGACGATCACGTGGAAGTCATTCGTGCAAGTCATACTTCTGAAGACGGGTTTGACTTCATTGTCGCCTCCGGCTCGGCTACAGCACTCTGGACAGAACTTGTAAGCGCAGGTGCACGGCCAGTCGGAGAAGAGGCGCTGAATATTCTTCGCGTTGAGGCCGGCATCGGAAGATTTGGCGTTGATATGGATGAAAGCAATGTCATCACGGAAACAAATCTTGACGCCGCTGTGAGTTTTACAAAGGGGTGCTATATCGGACAGGAGATAATTGCGCGGATCAAGTACCGAGGACACGTTGCAAAGAAACTCTGCGGTTTGGTTCTTGAAACCGATGACTTAATCGAACGGGGAAACTCGATCAGCGCCAATGAGAAGGAGATTGGTCGCATTACCTCAACAGTGGTTTCTCCAGCGCTTCGGAAGACTATAGCTCTCGGATATCTTCGTTACGAATACATCGCGCCCGGTACCACAGTAAACGTTGGCGATACCACGGCCACTGTCCACGAGTTACCGTTTGTTCGTGGTAGTTGGTACGAGGTGAGTGAAAATGGCTGAAGAGACTACGCCTCACGATATAGCGGCACGTGACCTCGACTACGCTCAGGCACGCCTGGCGTACTCGATCATTGAATCGCTAATCGAACATACACGCGTGGTTAGTGATCTTGTAGCGGTGATGGCCCAGGTTCTAGATGAGGACACGACGAAAGCTTTGACACAAACCCCAACGTGGGCAGCGTATCTCGATAGTCGAAGAGCCATGGAAAAAACGCGCGAGGATGTAGAGAAGTTTGCTGCGATTCTTAAGGAACTCCAACCTGATTAGATTCCCTTTTGAGGCCACTGGCTTGTCCAGTGGTAGTTTACGTTTGTTACTACTGGGAAGCTTACCTCCCTCCGCGCGCTTTGCGCGCGTAGGGAGAGATAAAGGCGGCTGTTAGCAACGAGCGTTAGAGGACCACTGGACAAGCCAGTGGCCTAAAAAGTTACTGTTTGGGATCTATTGATGCGACAAACTCACGTAGCAGTTTGAGTTGATCAGAAGTCAACTCAAAGCTCGAACTGCCCATTTTGATTCCCAATTGCTGTGCTAACGCTAGTTTTTTGAAGTCTTCGTAAGGAATCTGAAATACCATACGTTCACCAATCCAGGTTCTGCCCGGCACAGGGTTCCGAATAGCTGAACGAGTTGAACTGAAGTGAACGGCCTGACCATCTAACAAAAACTCGACATAGAGATCACTGTTCAAGCGCTTCGCCTTAACCACTGAGACAAGCTCGAGTTCCACTGTCTTTGGTTCAGGACGTGTCGAGCTTTGATATGAATATCTTAGCGACAAATCGAGACTGCGATAGTTCCCAGTGTCGGTGGCAATTCGAGTGCGCGGTAGAGTAACCGTCGAAACGTTTTTACTCTTGTCGTACGTCGTGACGATCTTCGACTCTTGAGCTGAGCAGATCGAGGCTGTTAAAACGATTAGCGCAGCCAGGGCTAGCGTTGTTTTCGACATGGATTCTAGCCTCGTGTTACACGCGACAGGTTATTAGATTAAGAATTCCCCATTGACTCTTTTCGACGCTCAAGACTTCGAGACCTGCCTCGCGAGCTGTTTCAACCGTTCGGCGATTGATGTGATCGCAAAGCAGCGGCGCGGTGAACAAATTCAAAACATCAAATAGTATTCCAAGCAAAGAGTCTGGTCTAACATGCTCGAGCAGTACGATGGTCCCGCCCGGTCGCACAACGCGGCGAATTTCTGAGAGTGCTCTATTAGGAGATTCAATCGAACAGAAGACAAGGGTGGCGAAGGCCGCGTCGAAGGTGTGGTTTGCGAAAGGCAAGTCTTCGGCGTCGTTTTGGAGTAGATGGATTTCAAGAGGTCGAGGTTTGTCCTTCGCAAGCCGCAACATTTCTTCGCTCACTTCACTAGCGACTCCGTACGAATTGTCTGGATAGAACTTGAAGTTTGCCCCGGTTCCAGCACCTACTTCGAGTGTGTGAGCTCCGCGCGGGAGCTTCTTAAGTGTCTTGTCGCGAAGTGCATCCAGAAACCATCGTTCGAGAGGACGCATGACGGCTTCGTAGTGTTTGGCGATGCTGTCGTATCGCGCCATGGACTCACCTCACCATCATGATCACTTGGCGCTCGCGACCGCCATCGAATTCACAGAGAAAAATTCCCTGCCACCGACCAAGTAACAACTTGCCATCCTGGAACGGAATCGTTACTGATGGTCCAGTCAAACTCGCTTTGATATGCGCATCGGAATTCTCCTCGCCATGACGAAAGCCCATCCCATGTTGTGGAATCAACGTTCGCAGCGCGTGCAACATGTCGCGAGGCACATCTGGATCAGCATTTTCATTGATCGTCAAACCCGCAGTTGTATGTTGGACGTAAAGTACAACTATGCCTTCACTCGCACCGGACTCTTTGAGCTTCGCTGCGACTTGGTCAGTAAACTCGACCAGTTCCTCGCGATTCCGGGATCTCACCTTGATCACGTACATTACTATTTAGACCTCCGTCGAAATCTGTTCCTGCGCGACGAATCAGCTTCTCATTCTTCCCAAGCTTTAGCTTCACAAGTGGGAATTATCTTACGATATCAAACAAAATGCCCCTGACCTCAATCCTGAAGTCAGGGGCGCTTACGTTGAAAGTGATGCGAAAGACTAACGCTTCTCTTCGGACGCTTTTCGTTTTAGCAGTGCCCAGCCAGTTGGTAATACTGCGGCGGCCAGGGCTATCTTTACCACATCACCAGGCAAATAAGGCAGCACCGCAATCTTGAAGGCCGGAACTAACGGCGTATTAGTGACGACTGAAAACCACGACCAGCCACCTAGAAAAACAACCGCTGAACCAATGGCCATTGCTGCCACTGCGGTTGGGTAACGCTTGTCCCAACCATGTTCAGCAAATGCTCCAGTTATATAAGCGGCAGCAGGGAACGCGACGAGGTAGCCACCTGTTGGCCCTATGAATCTAATTAATCCGCCACCACCACCCGCAAAAAACGGCAAGCCAATTGCGCCTTCAATCAGGTATGCAATGACGGCAGCCGCTCCGAGACGTGAGCCAAGCAAAGCTCCTGTCAATAGCACGGCAAACGTTTGTCCGGTGATCGGAATGGGACCAATGTTGATCGCAAATTGCGCGCTTGCCGCAATAAACAAACTAAACACAAACACCAGTCCAATTGAACGGGTTGAATCGAGTGGCGCAAGTACCGCGCCCATTAATGTATCGGCTTTATCGTAACTGGTCATATGGACACTTTGTAGGGCGCCCTTCTCTGGGCGCCCCTTCTTAAAGTAACGAATATCTGCAAGCGCGGCGCCCACAGTCGGACGCCCCTACAAACTTAGGTTAGTCGCCCGCTGCGCTCTTGGCAACCGACGGTTCCGGTACCTTCTCAATCGCTACTGTTCCAATACGCATGCCGTGGAATGAACGCCACACGAAGAACACTGATACGAGGAAGAATACAAGCGCCAGTATATGCGTGAGCGTCGTGTCGCCATTAGCACGTCTGGTCAAACTCACAGCCAACTCGACAGCGAGTAAGCCGAAGAGTGTCGTGAACTTGATCACGGGGTTCATCGCGACTGACGACGTATCCTTGAATGGGTCACCAACTGTGTCGCCAACAACCGTTGCGTCGTGCAGCGGCGTACCCTTCATCTTAAGATCAACTTCAACAACTTTCTTCGCATTGTCCCAGGCGCCGCCCGCGTTGGCCATGAAGATTGCCTGATACAAACCGAAGATCGCGATTGAGAAGAGGTAACCGATAAAGAAGAACGGTTCAACAAATGCGAATGCAAGAGTGGAGAAGAACACCGTCAGGAAGATATTGAACATACCTTTCTGCGCGTATTGTGTGCAGATCTGAACGACTTTCTTGCTGTCCTCCACAGAAGCTTTTTCCACACCTTCGAGTCGGATGTTGGCTTTGATGAACTCGACCGCTCGATACGCACCAGTTGTAACCGCCTGCGTCGAGGCACCGGTAAACCAGTAGATCACCGCACCACCTGTGATCAGACCAAGCACAAACGGCGCGTGCAGTAACGAGAGCCCTTCGGTGTTGGTTGTCAGACCATTTGTCAGCGCCATAATGATCGAGAAGATCATTGTGGTTGCACCGACCACCGCGGTTCCGATCAGCACTGGCTTCGCAGTCGCTTTGAATGTATTACCCGCACCGTCGTTCTCTTCGAGTAAGTGTTTGGCGCGTTCGAAGTTTACATCCATGCCAAAGTCCTTCTTCACTTCTTCTTTAACGTTTGGTATCTGCTCAATCAATGACAATTCGTAAACTGACTGTGCGTTGTCTGTAACTGGTCCATACGAATCCACCGCAATCGTCACGGGGCCCATTCCCAGAAATCCGAAGGCGACGAGACCGAAACCGAATACCGGAGCAGCAACTGGGTCAACCATTAAGGAGCCAACGGTAAAGCCCGACGCATCTCCCAACGTCGCAAAGAAATAGGCTATCGCCATGAGCCCGACAATACTAATCCCCAACCAGTAAGCGGAGAAGTTTCCTGCGACAAGGCCTGACAAAATGTTAAGGGACGCACCACCTTCCTTTGAGGACACGACGACTTCATTGACGTGTCGGGATTCCGTCGAAGTAAATACTTTGACAAGCTCCGGAATGATCGCGCCAGCGAGCGTTCCGCAGGAGATGATGACGGCCAGCTTCCACCAGAGAGTGTCGTTGCCACTCAAAGTAGGAATCGTCAGCTTTGAAACGATGAAGGTAATCACGACAGAAACTATCGAGGTGATCCAGACGAGCGATGTCAGCGGCGCCTCGAAGTTCATTTTATCGACGGTCTTGTACCGAGCCTTAGCAATCGCGTCGTTCACGAAGTAGGAAACCGCACTCGCAATGATCATCATGACACGCATGATGAAGATCCAAACGAGCAATTGCACCTGAACTCGTGGATTCGATACACCTAACAGAATGAAGGTGATCAACGCGACACCTGTCACTCCGTAGGTTTCAAAACCGTCAGCGCTTGGTCCAACAGAGTCGCCCGCGTTGTCGCCTGTGCAGTCAGCAATTACTCCGGGGTTACGAGCGTCATCTTCTTTGATCTTGAAGACGATCTTCATCAAATCGGAACCGATGTCTGCGATCTTCGTGAAGATTCCACCTGCAATGCGCAGGGCGGCTGCACCGAGTGATTCACCAATCGCGAACCCGATGAAACAAGGTCCAGCGTAACTGCCTGGAATGAACAATAGGATGCAGAGCATGATCAGCAGCTCAACACTGATAAGCATCATGCCGATGCTCATTCCTGCTTTTAGCGGAATTGCATAAAGCGGAAATGGCTTACCCTCGAGACTGGCGAAGGCAGTACGCGAGTTGGCAAATGTATTTACCCGAATGCCAAACCAAGCTACGCCGTAACTACCTGCGATGCCAACGAGACTGAATGCCAGAATGATCGCTACTCTGGGAATCTCCATTCCTGATAGCACGCCGAAGTAGAGAATAATGATCACGGCGATAAACGCTTCCAGAATGAGAATGAACTTTCCTTGAGTCACAAGGTAAGTTTTGCAAGTCTCGTAGATCAGCTCGGAGATCTCTTTCATCGCACGGTGCACCGGCATCTTTTGCAGTTGCATGTACGTGGCGAGACCAAAGCCGAGACCCAGAACGCAGACCACGATGCCGAACAGAAGTAGATTGTGTCCGGTTATCCCGTTCAGGAAAGTCACCGTCGACAGGTCGGGTAGTTCGAGACTCGCCTCGCCACCCTGGTGCGATTGGGCGTAAGTTGGCACCGCAAAAGCCAGTGTGGCCAACGAGGCAGCCACGCCAATCAGGCCCTGGCGGAAAGTAGAGGCAAACGACATAAACCGTTGATTATTCATTGCCTTCTTGAAGATGAGCCCTGCTGAACAAACAAACAGCAGGCTGATGATTAATATCAGCGATAGTTCCACTTTGGAGAAATTCCTTTCCGATTCTTCTAGATAATGGCGAGATTCAACGACCTGTGGTCTTAGTGAGTCACGCTCTTCGCTGCCGGAGCGGGCTCCGGTAGCCGTGACGGCGACACCCGGTCTCGACGAAAGCGCGTATTATTGCCGATTTCCGTAGAAGCTGTCCAATTGGGAGACGGTGGTGACAAGTTAAGAATCAATGGTCATATATCATTTGAAATTTACCATTTGTCATTTGTGGCTTGGAGTCCGGTAGTACATAGGTCTTCGGCCTCGGACTCGGATCTTCGAGTTTCTAGTTCAAAAGCCAAACCCCACCTCCGGAGTCCGGAAAATGACAATTGATAAATTTCAAATGATATATGACCAATCTCCCAACTGTCGGCTCGGCATAGGAACCATTGGTTATTCGTAAACCGGTCATTTTGTACGTCAATGCCATACATTTCCCAATTCCGGCTATAATCCGGTTCCCCAGAATCAGCTAAAGTCCGTATCACACTGCTAAGGAGTTTCCCGATGCAAAAAAGACGTTTGGTGTCCCTCAGTCTGCTTCTCTGCTTATCCATACTGGTCACGCCGGTCAAGACATTCTTCGGGCAGGGAACAAATGGCGTTAAAGCCCAAAACATTTCGTTTGAAAGTTTGGCTCCTGGCAAAGTAGTCAACGGATTCCGCACCGTCGCTCTTTACACCGACGAATCGAACAAACCTCTGGGCGCTCGTTTCGTACACACACGCACTAACTTCACGCTGGACGTCCTTCGCATTCAGTCAGTTCCGCAAGGTCATATCTGGGTCAACTCCTTTCCCACCTCCGATATGGGCGAGCCTCATACACAGGAGCATCTATTGTTGGGTAAAGGAAGTGTGGGACGCGCAGTTTCGAGTGCAGAAACAATGTCGCTGGTAACGTCTAATGCTTTCACCCAACAACTCCGCACTTCGTACTTCTTCAACACGGCGGCTGGACCGGAAGTTTTCTACGATCATTTTGAACGTCAGATGAATGCCTTGCTTCGTCCAAACTACAGCGACGAGGAGATCCGGCGAGAAGTACGCAACTTTGGGGTTACCGAAAACCCGGCTGACAAAACGTTGCGTCTGGAAGAAAAGGGATCTGTCTACAACGAAATGACCAGTTCGTTCAGCCGCGCGAACTCCCGTCTTTTTCACGAAGCTGCACTTACTATTTACGGTCCCAACCATCCGCTCTCGTTCGTGTCAGGTGGTTCACCTGAAGGTATCCGCAATCTGAAACCGGAGGATATCAAGCGCTTTCACGACGCAAACTACCACCTTGCTAACATGGGAATGATCGCCTCTCTTCCGAAGGATATGCCGCTTGCGGATGTGTTGGCGCGAACCGACGCGATTCTGAATCGACTCGAACCACAACCACCCAAAACAAAATTCAAAACGGAAGCTGATTTGCCGTCCGCAAAAATGGCCCAAGCAGGGGCTATTGAAATTGTCGAGTATCCGCATCGCAACGAACAGCAGCCTGGCCTGCTAGTTCTTGTTTGGCCGGCTACGCTGCGGATTGCTGATCCAGAATGGTTATTGATGGAACTATTTCTCGACAACATTGCCGGTGATGCAACGACGAACCTCTACAAAAAGTTTGTCGACACGAAAACTCGAACCTCGGACCTCGGAGCTCAAGGTGTTTTCAACTTCGTCAGTTCAGAGATGGGCTATCCACTCTATATCGGCTTCAACGATGTGCCACCGGCGAACATGACCGACCAAAAGATTGCGGAAGTCCGTCAACAAGTACTCGACGAGATCACAAGAATCGCTGCTTTCAAAGATGGTTCGACCGAACTAACTGAATTCAACGATCGGATGAAGAATCGAGTAACGGAAACGCGGCGTGGTTTGAGTAAGTTTGTAAATTCTCCCCCAGGATTTGGCTTTCGTAATACTGGATCTGCCTGGATGGACCAACTGGACAGGATCAATAAAATGCCGGGCTTTAACAAGTCTGTGACGATGAAGCCGGAAATAGAATTTGTCGATCAGCAGCTCGCGAAGAGTCAAAACGTTTGGCGTGATTACGTTACAACATGGGGCCTAACGGCCAAACCTTACGCACTGGCAACGAAGCCGAACCCCCAGTTGATAAAACAGGACGAGCAGGAACGTCTCGGACGCTCCGCCGCAGAAGTCGCAAGACTTAAGGCTAAATACCAGACTGGTGATGAACAAGAAACGATCAAGCGTTACCAGGTTGACTACAACGCAGCCAGTGCCGAGATCGACGAGATGGCGAAGAAGGATCCGCGTATTGGTTTTATTAACACTCCGCCAATGACCCTTGACGATCAAATCGACTTCACAGTGAGTACTGCGGCAAACGGTGTCCCTTATGTCTCCTCTACTTTTGACAATATGACCAGTGCGACGACAGGAGTGGCATTAAAACTCGGAAGTGTAGCCGAAGACGACCTCGTGTTTCTTTCCTTGTTGCCCGCCTTGCTCACGCGTGTTGGAGTTATCAAAGACGGTAAGCCAATCACCTACGATGAAATGAGCGAGTTATGGAAGAAAGAGATCCTGAGCCTTAATTCGAGCTTTAGTATCAATAATCGAACTGGACGGGTTGAGCTTGTCGTTCGCGGTTCCGGTAACGATATTGCGGAATCGAAGCGAGCTGTCGATTGGATGAACTTGATTCTGTTTCATCCTAACTGGAGAACGGAAAATCTGGCACGAATTCGCGACGTGGTCGATCAAGCGTTGGCCGGTTTGCGTAGCACGATGCAAGGATCTGAAGAGAGTTGGGTGAACGATCCTTCAAACGCTTATCGTAAACAGGACAATATGCTGATCATGACGACAGGATCCTTTCTGACGCGGGCGCACAATGTCCATCGTCTACGATGGATGTTGAAGGATGCTGGTGAAAACCAGGAAGCGATTTCCAGTTTTCTGCAAAAGTTTGCCGGAGCTGCACAGAACGCGAAACGCGACGACTTGAAAGCATTGTTGGCGGCAATTCAAGGGAAGCAAGCGACCGGAGCAGTGCCTGATGATTTGAAGGCGTACGTCAATGACGCTAACGCTCTTCCAGCTGGGGCGAAGGCTTTGGCAATTGAAGCGGCTAAGGATCTGGAGCAACTGTTGAACGACATTCCGGACTCCTCGCTCGCCGCCGATTGGAACTATCTTGTGATGGAAATGAAAAGCGACTTGCTTGTCTCTCCTGACAAGACACTCACCAATCTGGATCGAGTTCGCCAGGCGATACTGAAAACCGGTAATGCTCGTCTATTTGTAGTTGGGTCGCTCGAATCACAGAAACAACTCGATGCGAATGTTCAAAGCCTAATCGCAGGACTCGAGAAGAAAGAATTTGTTGCGGTTAATTACTCGAATTCGAAATTGGTTGATGGGCGTCTTCGTCAGAGAGTGAAGGTGGCCGTCACCCCGGTTTACGTCGGACTTGTGAATCCAAATTCGCAATCCGGTGTGATCATGAATTCGGCACCTCTGGTTACATACGATGACAAAAGTCGCGATGCGTTGCTGCAATATCTCGCGTCAAAACTTTATGGAGGAGGTGGTTCGCACAGCATCTTTACTAAGACAATCGGAGCAGGACTCGCTTACAGCAATGGAATTGGCAGTTCTCCAACCAGCGGCCGCGAAAACTACTACGCCGAACGAACTCCTGAAATCCCTCAAACGCTGAAGTTTGTCATTGAGGAATTACAGAAAGCCCCGCGTGACCCGGGCCTTACGGACTACGCGATTGCACAGGCATTCATCGAGTTTCGTTCAGCGTCTACTTATGAAGCGAGAGGCGAATCGATGGCTGCGGACATTGCTGATGGACTCAAACCTGAGATGGTAAGAGAGTTTCGTCAGGCTGTACTCAATTTGCGAAAGACTCCAAACCTGTCTGATGAGCTCTACAATCGGATGGGACCAGTCTACGCGAAGATTCTACCGGGATATGATCCTAAATTGGCGCCGGTTCCAGGATCGATCTACTTCGTCATCGGCGCAGAGAAGCAGTTCGTTGCTTACGAGGCGTACTTAAAGTCGACACTTGGTCCAAGTGTGCAGTTGTATCGTCTATATCCTCGTGATTTCTGGATGGCGCTGCGGAATTAGGCTTCGGCCAGTTCACCGATTGGCTCTGGTCGTTTGCGACTTCCCAACCAACGTCGGATCGAATCAAACATGATTACTACTGCGGCAAACATGATGATCGCAGTCAGTCCCGTATTGATGTAACCCTGAAGAGCTGTCTCAGGCTTTTGCGCGAGCGGCCAGAATATGTCTGTGATCGACTTGAATCCCGCAACCAGAGTCGTCGTGCTAACAAAACTAAGTGGAACTAAAGTTACCCAACAATATTTGGCTTTACCTGAATTGATGATCATGGTCGTCGCCACGCACAATGCGACCGCCGCGAGGAGTTGATTCGCAATTCCGAACATGGGCCATATTGTCGAGATTGATCCAGACCAGATAAAAGCAGCCCACGCCGACACAACTACTGCTGAAGTTGCGATAGAGCCCGGAAGCCAATTGGGCTCTTCCAGTTGTTTGTAGAGCCTCCCGCCGAATTCCCCAACCAAGAATCGCGCTACCCGAGTCCCAGTATCGATCGTAGTAAGAATAAACAGAGCTTCAAACATTATCGCGAAGTGATACCAATACTTCATGAAGCCACCAAGACCGGGGATTCCAGAAAATATTTTGGCGATGCCAATAGCGAGCGTCACTGCTCCGCCTGTACGTCCACGTAGGTTTTTCTCGCCGGACTCCTGTTCGAGTCGATCAATTTCCTGGGGTTTTAGATTGAAACCAGCGTCGCTGTGCGAATCAACCATTTGCACGTACGCGGCTTTTTGGGCGTCTGTTTTTTGCAGCGTGTTGATTGCGAAATAATCGCCGGGGAAGAGTGAAGTCGCAGCAATGAGTGCAACAATACCCACGATACCTTCCATCAACATTCCACCGTAGCCAATCATTCTAGTGTCGGTTTCTTTGGCAATCATCTTTGGAGTTGTGCCGGAAGAAATGAGTGCATGAAAACCGGAAATTGCACCACAGGCGATCGTGATAAAGACAAATGGATATAACTTTCCGGGAATGACTGGTCCACCGCCGGCGGTGAAAGGTGTAAACGCCGGCATGTTGAGATTTGGGTGTACCAGGATCACACCAATGATCAGAAATGCGATGGTCCCTATCTTTAGATATGACGACAAGTAATCACGCGGACAAAGAAGCATCCAGACTGGTAGGACTGAAGCTATGAACCCGTAGGCCGCCATAATGACGATCAAGCTATTGCGTGAGAGTGTGAATGTTGAAGCAAATGAAGAGTCGGCTATCTTGCCACCAAGGTAAACGGCAAAGAGCAAGCCAATAACACCAAGAATGCTCGCTTCAACAATCTTACCTTTGCGAAACCGGTACATGTAGAGGCCCATCAGAAGCGCCAGCGGAATTGTAAAACCAACTGTAAAAGTGCCCCACGGAGATTCGGCGAGTGCATTAACAACCACTAAGCCAAGCCCTGCTAATGCAATTACCACGATGAACAGAATTGCGACTCCCGCAACCAGGCCTGAAAGTGGACTGATCTCAGTGCGAGCCAACTCCGCCAACGACTTTCCTTTTCGTCGCACGCTGCCAGCCAGGATCATGAAGTCGTGAACCGCGCCGCCGATGCAGACCCCGATTACCAACCATAGCAGGCCTGGAAGAAAACCAAACTGAGCAGCGAGTACGGGCCCGATTAGTGGACCAGCACCTGATATCGCGGCGAAGTGATGACCAAACAATACCCACTTATTAGTTGGGTAGTAGTTATGCCCGTCATACATCGTTTTCGATGGCACAGGACGGCTATCGTCAAGCGCAAGTACCTTGGCTGCGATAAAGGCGGAGTAGTAACGATAGGAGATTGCGATTACGCAGAGTGCGCCGATGATTATTGGTAATGCGTTCATGAGCTTTAGTCTTTCGACTTTCCAATGATCGATCCAATTATCGCGCACAGTATTCCCACCGCGATGCTTCCGACAGCCACAATCGTACGTTTGTTTCCTTCATTGATCAGCGCTGACAGCTCACTGATCGCTGCGTGATGTGGGACCATGAGAATGCCGACTGCGATCAGAAAGGATCCCAGCCCCAGAAGCATGAGCCAACCAGGCGTCGTCCTCGGACGGTTAACTTTCCGCCCCAGTTCACTTTTAGCATAACCGTAGGAGAGATAAACCGAGAGACCAATCATCAACCACGCGACAAAGCGCCACCATGAAGTAGGAGGCAGATAGTACATCAGGAACAGACACGAGATGGCGCCCGCAATGGGCAACAACCATGGTCCAAACGGGACCTTAAAGGGTCGTGCGCGGCTAGGTTCCTTGTAGCGCAGGATCGTGATGCCAACACATACAAGCACAAAGGCAAAGAGCGTCCCAATGTTTGTGAGATCGACCATCTCGTCGATGCTCATTACTGCGGAAAAGCCACCCACGACAACTCCAGTCATGATCGTGGTAACGTGAGGCGTCTTGTACTTAGGGTGGACTTTGGAAAATACCGGTGGAAGTAAGCCGTCTCGCGCCATGGAGAAGAAAATACGTGGCTGACCAAGTTGAAATACCAGGAGCACAGCGGTGTGTGCCACAACTGACCCAAAGGCAACAATGCCAGTGGCCCACTTCGCTCCCGGTGCAACATGGTCAAGTGCCATCGTCAAGGGCTCTGCCTGTTCCGTTGCCAAGCGGCGTACGAGGTCGCTGTAAGGAAGCATGCCCGTGAAGACACCGGCCACCACGACATAAAAGATCGTGCATATGATGAGTGATGCGATGATACCGATAGGCAGATCTCTAGCGGGATTCTTAGTCTCTTCTGCGACAGTTGATACCGCATCAAATCCGATGTACGCAAAAAAGACCACAGCGGCGCCCGCTAGTGTGCCACCCCATCCGTTCGGTTGAAACGGATGCCAGTTCTTGGTCATGGTGGCGGGTGAGACAAAGTATAGAGAGATCACGATGAAGAACAGCAGCACAAGTATCTTGATAACGACCATGACCGCATTGAACTGGGCAGACTCCTTGATTCCCCAAACCAACACAATGGTGATCAAAGCAACGATACCGAAAGCCAGGAGGTTGAAGACTATAGGGAGGCCGAAAATATGCGGTGCGTTCTCGATTAACCCCGGTATCTTTCTGGCGGTTCGAAAATCAGTCGACAACCATAGTGGAATGTCAATCCCAAGCGTCTCAAGCAGGGATCTGAAATAGTTGGCCCAGCTGATGGCTACGGCGACGTTGCCAATCGCATATTCGAGGATCAAATCCCAGCCGATTATCCACGCTACCAGCTCACCCAGGGTTGCGTAAGAATAGGTATACGCCGAACCCGAGATGGGGACCATGGCAGCCATCTCCGCATAGCAGAGGGCGGTGAACGCACATACGATGGCGGTGATACAGAACGACAGCATCAATGAGGGACCAGCCCCGGGTCGCGAAGCATCACCAGCTGCGGCGGTACCAACTGTTGCGAAGATACCCGCACCGATGATTGCCCCGATTCCAAGGAGCGTGATACTGAATGCTCCCAGGCTTCGTTTCAACGAGTGGGTCGGATCACCAAGATGCGCCAGAATGTCGTCAAGGTTCTTTGTGCGAAAAATTCCTCGAAGCAAAGGTTGTCGCCTCCGGAAAGGGATTTGGAGAACTCTATTTGTTTTTGTACCTGCTGACGTTAAGGAATGCTTGCGGAGTTTGGCATGGAACAGGGAAAAAGGGGAAGAAAAAAGCGCGCGACTTCTAATGTCCGACAAACTTTAGTTTGTCGGTGGAGTCGCCCAAGCCGAGCACTCAACAAATTGAAGTTTGTCAGACAGCACAGATCAGTGAACAAAACGGCGACAGCCAAATTCTCCTTGAAACTTCAACCCACCTGATCTAGTTTGACTACATATCCGACAACTTTAGTTTGTCGACTCAACACAAGTACCCGACAAAATGAAGTTGTCGGACATCTGACCAGAAGGGTTTTATGTACCCTTTCCGAAACATTCTCTTTCCGACAGACTTTTCGTCGCATTCGCACGCCGCCTTAAAGTACGCAGCTGCGTTTGCCCGGGACGGCAATGGAAGAGTTGTTCTATTTAGTGTGCAAAGTGCAAAGGTTCCGCCCAACCTGCTCACGCTGCCGCGGCATGAACTTGAGGATCAGGAGAATCAATGGTTGCTTCAGATGCGCGCGGAAATAGAAAGTCTGCTTGCTGATCCGCTACTGCGTGGCATCGAGGTCGATCCGATTATTGTGGATGGTGAGCCCTCCTCGGAAATTGCTCGAAGGGCGGCGGGTAATGGAATTGATCTAATCACAGTCGTTACTCGAGGCCGCAAAGGACTGTCGCGAGCTTTTGGTGGTTCTATTGCAGAAGAGATCATCGCCGAGGCACCGTGTGCCGTGCTTGCCATGAGACCTCCACAGAGAGATTTTGTCGAACATCGTGAAGGTCTAACCCGAATTCGACTCAATCGGATTTTGTTGGCGACAAATTTCCGTCCCTCTTCAGCGGCAGCTAGTCAACTTGCAACACAAATCGCTAATCATTTAGTAGCGGAACTGCATGGAGTTTATGTCATTGGCGATTACTTTGAGCAGATCTCAGTGATGTTTCCAGAGGGTGGGCTTGCTGCTCTGACGAGATTTCGAAGTCATGTACAGGAACGGATGGCTCATTTGGCGCGGAGGGAAGGGGTTACCACACACATCGCAGAGGGACGACCTTACGAAGAGATTGTACGTTTAGCGGCTAAGCTGGATGTGGATCTAATTGTAATTGGAACTGCGGTCCACAATTCGTTGTTTGGTGGTGGTCCTGTACTAGGTTCAGATATTGAAAGAGTGATAAGAAATGCGCCTTGTCCTGTTCTTTGTGTTCCCGCCGCAAAGGTTCTGACACCGTTGCCAGCCCTGGTTACACAAGCTGTCCCCCAGACTTGAATTTCTAGTCAATGGCAGTCACTCCTGGAGGAGTCTCTGAATGGAGGAGTCTCTGAATCCACTCTTACACTATTCAATAAAGAGAATCAGGAAGTCTTAAGGCCACGGGCTTGCCCCGTGGTTATTACGCTCGTTGCTACACAGAGACTGAGCCTTACCTTCCAGCGCGCTCGCGCGCGCTGGAAGGACCTGCAGGCCAAGTTGTTTAGCAACGAACGTTAGAGACCACTGGACAAGCCAGTGGCCTAAAAAATTAGCTTGATACTCTTGGGTTGAAGGACTTCTACTTCTTGTCTACGGGAAGGCCTTCTTTTTGCCACTCAAGGAAGCCACCAAGTAATGCCCCAGCGTTATTAATGTTTTTTGTTTTGAGGTTGACCACCGCACCGGCGGACGTATGTTCGTTTGGTCAAGAACAGTACGTAACAATCGTCTTGTTTTTTGGCAGTTCATCAAGATGATTGAGAATCTCGCCAGCAGGTATCAACTTTGCGCCAGGTATGTGGCCTGCATCGTATGAGGCCTGATTACGTACATCGATGATGAACGCGTCACCCTTCTTAATGAGGTCTTGCAGTTCGGTGATCGTTATGCGACGTGCTCCATCTGAATAAGTGGTTTGAGGTGGAGTTTTCTTGTCATCCTTTTGAGCAGAAGCAGTGAGTTTGCTCTCGGCAGAATGGCAGCCGATTAAGAAGTATGCAAGGAGTATAGTTGCTGTCAGGTATAAGTACTTAAAGCGCATTAAAAGGTTAACCCCCGAGTTATTGATTACAGAGCGCAATATCTAATGTCGTCGCATCCAGACGTTTTGTCAAATATTTAGCTCATCGATGCTGGTATCTTGAGTCTTATGAAAGGCCACGGGCTTGCCCCGTGGTGGTTACGCTCATTGCTACAAAGAAACTTGCTTTTTCCTTCGAGCGCGCCTGCGTCGCGGCAGTGAAATGACGGCCTAGCGGTTAGCAACGAGCGTTAGAACCACTGGACAAGCCAGTGGCCTAAAATCAAGTTGAGAATATTTATGTTGAAAGGAAAATGAAACTTAGCCGGGGGCGCGTTGAAATCCTAAGTTTGCCCGTTTCCAACTGCAATTATTCCTCCGGATAACGTGATATAGTCTTGCCCCCGCAGATCATGAGCGAGCAGACAGAGCAAATTAAGTGGGCGAAGGTGATCGACCACACCCGCTGTATTGGCTGTCATGCCTGTACTACGGCATGCAAGTCTGAGAACCTTGTACCTCTTTCCGTCACACGAACCTACGTCAAACACGTTGATGTAGGCACGTTCCCGCAAGCTCGACGTGTGCATCAGGTCACGCGTTGTAACCAGTGCGTTCATGCGCCCTGTGTGACTGCTTGTCCCACTACGGCGATGTTCAAACGCGCCGATGGAATCGTAGATTTCGACAAGTCGATTTGTATTGGTTGTAAGGCCTGCATGGCGGCCTGTCCTTACGATGCAATCTTCATCAATCCCGAAGATCACTCAGCCGAAAAGTGTAACTTCTGTGCCCATCGCATTGACGTTGGGTTGGAACCGGCGTGTGTCGTCGTCTGTCCGACTCAGGCAATTTTAATCGGGGACATGAATGACCCAGACTCTTATGTGGCCCAAATTGTTAATCGTGAACCAGTGTCAGTGCGACGACCCGAAAAGGAGACGTTACCTAAACTTTTCTACAAAGGTGCACATCAAGCCACACTAGATCCGCTCGCGGCAAGACGACCAGAAGGCGGGCTCTTCATGTGGAGCGAACAGCTGGAGACTTCAGAACACGTAGTCTCAGGTAATCCGAATTACAATAACTCGTCGGCTGCGGCATTACTTTCTTACGACGTCGCACATTCGATTCCCTGGGATTGGCGCGTCAGTCTCTACACTTGGACCAAGGGAATAGCCTCCGGCGTTTACCTGGTTGCAGCGCTCCTGGTTCTGTTTGGGTTTCTCGGCACGAGAAGTCCGATTTGGTTGTGGGTTACGCCAGTTGTTTCCGGTGTTTTTCTGGCAGCTACCGGGGGCTTATTACTCTGGGACCTCGAGCATCCCGAACGCTTCTATCTCATATTCACTCGACCACAATGGCGGAGTTGGTTAGTTAAAGGAGCATTCATCATTGCCGGGTACACACTGGTCCTGGCAATACACTTCTTTGCGAGTTGGGCCGGCTCATTGAAATTGCAAAGTTGGTTGATGCTCGCGGGAATTCCTTTGTCGATTCTTACTGCTATCTACACTGCGTACTTGTTCGCTCAAGCGAAGGCTCGCGATATGTGGCAAAACCCTTTATTGCCGCCACATCTCTTTGTGCAGGCAGTTCTTCTCGGCGCAGCTGTGCTGCTTCCTTTCGTCAATCGATTCGAGACTGGTTTGGTTACTGGTTTTGGCACCGATCGTCCACTTCTTTGGTTACTGGCAGTATCAAGTTTGCTCCACCTACTAATGATCTGGGGTGAGGTGTCGTTGACTCATCCAACTGCTCATGCGCGTTTAGCAATCTGGGAAATGGTCCAGGGTCGTTACCGAAATGACTTTTGGATTGGCGTAGCCCTCTCGTTTCTTGGAGCCGCGATTTCGTGGTTAGCGATTTACGACGTTTTCAGCATATCGGTTGGCGCAGGAAGTGCGCCCTTGGCCTTGATAGGACTGATGCTTTACGAGAATGCTTACGTACAGGCCGGCCAATCGGTGCCACTTGCATAGGTGCCGTAACTATTTGGGCCACTAAAATAAAACCATGACGCAGTCGGACAAAAGAAAAAGCGCGACGAGAGAAGCAACAGAATCTCGCGGGGAAACGTTCTACCCAGGCCCAAGTCGTAGTCACCTCGCTGCGTTCCCGCCTAAGGAACGTTGGAACGACTGGACCGAGCTTGACTCGCAAGCGTGGCCACAAAAGAAAGAGCGTCACTATTCGTTGGTCCCGACGACCTGTTTCAACTGTGAGTCAGCCTGTGGTCTGCTCGCCTATATCGATAAAGTTACGGGCGAAGTACAAAAGTTCGAAGGGAATCCGGAGCATCCAGGTTCGCGAGGCCGTAACTGCGCAAAAGGGCCAGCCACACTTAATCAGGTTCACGATCCCGATCGAATACTTTACCCACTAAAGCGAACTGGTCGACGTGGCGAGGGCAAATGGGAACGAGTGGAGTGGAACATCGCCCTCAATGACATTGCCGGACGAATTCGCAAAGCGATTATGGAGAATCGTCGCGACGAGATCATGTATCACGTGGGCAGACCAGGAGAGGATGGTTTCACTGAACGCATTCTGGCAGCGTGGGGAGTTGATGGCCACAACTCACATACGAACATCTGCTCATCAGGGAGTCGCGAAGGGTATCAGCTCTGGATGGGATTGGATCGTCCCAGCCCCGATCATTCAAACGCAAAAGTAATTCTGCTGATCAGTGCTCACCTTGAGTCGGGTCACTACTTCAACCCACATGCCCAACGTGTAATCGATGGAAAAGCAAGTGGTGCGAAACTGATTGTCTTCGACACGCGTCTGTCACACACAGCAACACACGCTGATTACTGGGTGTCGCCCTACCCGGGTTCGGAAGCTGCTATGTTGCTTGCAATCGTAAATTACCTGATTCAAAACAATCTCTACAATCGCGACTTTGTTGAAAGATGGTGGAACTGGCAGGAGTTCTTGTCCATTGAGCATTCGGACAAAGAAGCGACGTTTGCGACATTCGAAGAAATTCTCAAAAGGGAGTATGCAAAGTACACATTTGACTTTGCGGCTACCGAGTCTGGAGTTGACGCTCGAGTACTGGAAGAGATCGCAAAACTGGTCGCGACAGCTGGTACACGTTTTTCCAGTCACAACTGGCGCAGCGTTGCCTCTGGAGTGAGTGGTGGTTGGTCGGTTGCACGTTGCCTCTTCATGCTGAATGCATTGCTTGGTGCAATTGCGACTGAAGGTGGAGTTTATCCTAATGCGTGGAACAAGTTTGTTCCTCGTCCAATTTATACACCGCCGCATCCGAACATGTGGAACGAAACAACCTGGCCCCGAGAGTATCCACTCTCGATGAATGAGATGTCGTTCCTCCTGCCACACTTGCTCAAGGACGGGCGGGCAAAGCTCGACACTTACTTCACTCGCGTCTACAACCCGGTATGGACCAATCCCGACGGTTTCTCGTGGATTGAAATGTTAACGACTCCGGACCTCGTTGGCTGTTACGTGGCTCTCACACCAACCTGGAACGAAACGTCCTACTACGCTGACTACATCCTTCCGATGGGAGTGGGTTCTGAGCGTCATGATTTGCATTCGTACGAAACGCATGATTCGCAGTGGCTTGGGTTTCGTCAGCCAGTGCTAAAAGCATTAAAGCAGCGTGAAGGTGAGACAGTTGGCGATACTCGCGAGATAAATCCAGGAGAAGTTTGGGAAGAGAATGAATTCTGGTTGGAGTTGACCTGGCGGATAGATCCGGATGGCAGTCTTGGTATTCGACAGTACGCTGAGTCAAAAAAGGCACCCGGCACGCGATTGGGAATCGATGAGTATTACGAATGGATCTTTGAGAACTCTGTTCCCGGTTTGCCTGAAAAGGCTTCTGAAGAAAATCTGACTCCGCTTGAGTTTATGCGACGTTATGGCGCTTACGAGGTCAAACAAAAGATTGGTGCTATCTACGAGCAGGAAGTTGATGCGGTCGAATTAGAGGATCTCAATGAGGATCAGTTTGGGCGAATTTTTACGCGTGCACCAAAACCGGCAGGTCCTAACATTGTTCCGATACCTTTGCCCGATGGTGATGCTGACGGCCGCCGTCTCGTAGGTGTCAAAGTTGCTGGCGAGATCAAACGTGGATTTCCAACCCCAAGCGGAAAGCTGGAGTTCTACTCGACTACGCTGAAGAATTGGGGCTGGCCGGAGTACGCATTACCAACTTACTTCAAGAGTCATGTGCACCCCGACAACCTTGAACCGGACCAGACAATCTTGATTTCGACATTTCGACTAGCAGTTCAAATTCACACTCGAAGTGCTAACGCGAAATGGCTGGATGAAATTGCGCACACTAATCCTTTGTGGATACATCCGTCACACGCAAAAAAGGTTGGTGTAAAAACGGGTGACCTTGTTCGTGTCGAAACAGATATTGGTTACTACGTGGTTCAGGCCTGGGTCACTGAGGGAATTCGTCCAGGTATCGTCGCCTGTAGTCATCACATGGGCCGATGGAAGCTAACCGACGAAGGTCAGCGCCAGCTCATGGCGACAGTGAAGTTGGACCACAATGGAACAGAGTGGCAGCTCAAGCGCGAACGAGGAATCGAACCTTACGAATCAAAAGACGCTGACACGTTACGAATTTGGTGGAAAGATGCCGGGGTGCATCAGAATATGACTTTTCCGGTCCATCCGGACCCGATCTCGGGAATGCATTGTTGGCACCAGGCTGTAAGAGTTCGTGCAGCCGAGGTTAATGACAAGCCGGGAGATATTTTTGTCGACACCCAAAAATCACGCGAAGTGTATAAGAAATGGTTGGCGATGACGCGTCCAGCAGATAAGTACTCGCCAGATAACACCAGGCGTCCTTACTGGATGCTTCGTCCGTTGAAACCCGGTCGTGAGTACTATAAATTGCCCGTTGGTTGATATAGAGGAATGTTGGTCGGAGCATTAGAAAAATCATTGGTCATATGTCATTTTAGATTTATCAATTATCATTTGGTCTTAGGACTTATGAGCTTTGGTCTTTGAGCTATGAGATCGGGAATTTGAGACCTTGGTTTGAAGTCTAAAACCAAAGTTCAAATCTCAAAAACCGAAAACCGAAGACCGAAGACAAAAAACGCCCCGAGTAAACCAATGTACTTCAAACAATTTTATCTAGCCTGTCTTGCTCATGCGTCTTACTTGATTGGTTCAGATGGTGAAGCAGCCATTGTCGATCCACAACGCGATGTCGACGAGTACCTTACCGAAGCTGCGGACAATCAATTAACTATCAAGTACATAATCGAAACTCATCTTCATGCCGACTTTGTCAGCGGACATGGTGAACTCGCAAAACGTACCGGAGCAACGATCGTTTTCGGCCAAAAGGCGGCCGCAGAATTTCCTCATCGTCCCGTAAAAGATGGCGATGAAATCAAGTTAGGCAGTTTAGTGTTGAGGTTTATGGAGACACCGGGCCATACGCCTGAGAGTATCTGTATCCTGGTGATTGATCCTGCAGTCTCCAAGCAACCGTTGAAAGTTCTAACTGGTGACACTCTATTTATCGGCGATGTGGGTCGCCCTGATCTTGCGGGAGGAAGGGGATACACGTCTCAACAGATGGCAGCGATGATGTACGAGAGTCTTCATGAAAAGCTCATGAAGCTGCCAGATGAAGTAGAAGTGTTTCCGGCACACGGTGCGGGCTCGATGTGTGGTCGCAACATGTCGAAAGAGACTTCTTCGACGATCGGAGAGCAACGTAAATTTAACTACGCGTTGAAGCCGATGACTAAAGAAGAGTTTGTTCTAATGATGACGGCAGAGTTACCTGATGCTCCTGCGTATTTTCCAAAGGATGCAGAAATCAATCGATCGGGCGCTCGTGGCCTGGCCGAGTTATCTCCGCCCCAGTCCCTGACTCCAGAAGCGCTAGCAAGTCTCAACACAGGTAAGGTGGTAGTGCTAGACATTCGTTCGGCCGCCGACTTTGGTGCGGGCCATATTCCAGGTTCAGTGAATATCGGACTTGGTGGGCAGTTTGCTATGTGGGCTGGAAGCCTGATTCCGTTGACGTCAGAAATTGTCATAGTCGCAGATACCAACGCACAAGTTGACGAGGCTGTTGTGCGTCTGGCGCGAGTTGGCATTGAGAATGTTCGCGGATTTCTAACGGGAGGTTTTGACAGCTGGCGCAAAGCAGGCCTTACCGTCAATAGCATCGAGCAGATCAGTGTAGAGAAACTTAATGAGTTGATCGACAGAGATCACCTTCGCGTCGTTGACGTGCGTAGACCTCAAGAGTATCAGGGTGGGCACGTGCCGGGCGCTCTTCTTAGGCCCCTGGCGAATCTCGAGCAAGACGTCAGCAAGTTACCCTCAGATAAGAACTCACCAACGGCGGTCATTTGTGCTGGTGGATACAGGTCCAGCGCTGCGGCAAGTCTGTTGGAGCGACATGGATTCACAAATCTTCTCAACGTGACTGGCGGGACAAGCGCCTGGGTAAACGCCGGCCTGCCAGTTGAGACAAAGTCAATTACCAGCTAGTCAGTGAGGCTTAAATCTTTGAAATCTGGCCACCCCAACTCGCTCGCACATGAATTTGTGATTTGACGAGTTGCTAAGCTCCGTTTAGCATCGTGAATCTCGTTTAATTCGAGGAGTGCGGCGACATCGATCCGTTTAACCTAAAACTCCTAATTGCCATCGGCATCGTTGTTATCGCCACGCTCCATGGATATGGTGCTGCATGGCTGGCGATCTGGATGCTCTTTCATCCTTATCGACCCGTAAAGGTCTTTGGTATTACCGTTTGGCCTCAGGGAATGATTCCCCGCCATCGAGAGAAACTCGCGCAGTCAATCGGTAATGCCGTCGGCAACGAACTCGTATCTCAACAAACAGTTTTCGACGCGTTGTTTGAAACCAGTTTCTTTCAACGTAAGGTCGATGACTTTGTTGGTGCTTACACCAACGACCTACTGGCGAAGGTTTATCCATCCTTCATCGATGCATTGCCATCGCAGGCTCGCGCTCCAATTCTCGACACAATTTCAGCTCTGCAGTATCGCCTGGCGGAATACATCGCCGATATGTTGAGGAGTGAAGAGACCTCCGCAGCCATCGGTAAGTTCATCGACAATCAGGTAGATGACTTGATGGAGCGAAAGTTGGAAGACCTGATGAGTTTCGAGTCTGTTGACGAGTTGCTCCAATTTCTCCAGCAGCGACTTCAGCGTGCGACAACTGATGAGGGCTTTGAACAAAAGATCCGTGACTTTGTCTCAGGTCGACTTGACGAACTAGCAGCAACTAATGCGACGCTTTCGGAAACGTTTACTCCTGACACGATCGCCTTTATCAAAGATCGCATCGACCAACAGGTTCCCCCAGTAGTTCATCACCTGGCCGACATCGCCACTAGTCAAACTACTCGTAAGCAGATTGGCGCCTTAATTAAACTCGAGGTTGACGAGTATTACGAACAGTTGTCGCTTATCAAGAAAATATTTATTTCGCGTGAGCGTATACATCGCGAAGTCGATGATCTTGTCAACAAGACTTTGCCGAAAAAGATCGAAGAGTATTTGCGTGGACCAGCGTTTGAGCAGGAAGCTCAGGCTTTCCTCAATTCGACAATCGACAACTTGATGGCCCGTCCACTAAACGAGTTGGTGGGCCAGTTAGACTCTGGAAAATTCAATGAATTAAAAGATCAGATAACCAGCCGGTTACTCGAGATTGTCAGAAGCGAAGGTTTGGGTACTTCAATGGCGAACTATTTTTCTGAAGCACTCGAACGTTACCGTCCGCAGACTCTGGGATCGGTGATGCAGCAAATTCATCCAGAGTCAGCAGCGCAGGCAAAACGATTTCTGACTCGGAGTTTGTTGAGTTTGCTGTCACATGAAGACACAGCCAAGACAATTAATGCCATTCTTAGCTCGCAGATTGAGAGGTTACTCATCGCTCCAATCGGACGGCTTGGTGATCATGTGTCCGAGAATTCCATGAAACGTGCAAGTTCTGCTTTGGTCGAACGCATCACCCTGGCAGCTCGTGAGCGTTTGCCGGTCGCGATCGCGGAGTTTGATGTGGGTGGTCTGGTACGGAATAAGGTTTCTGATTATCCAATTGAGAAGTTGGAAGCATTGGTCTTGTCTGTGGCCCAGCACCATTTGAAGACCATTGAGATTTTTGGGGCGATAATTGGCTTCTTTATCGGCGTCGGCCAGGCAATCTACTTCTGGCTGACGTATGTCCCCGGCCGTTAGCTAAGTCTTGAATTGAAGTTATTTGCAGTAAGGAAGGGCAGAGCAGCAGTCAAGACTCCAACAATTTCAACGCGCCCGCTCAACTTTCATTTCCCCTCAACCTAAATAATATCAAGTTGTATTTAGGCCACGGGCTTGCCCCGTGGTTGTTTACGTTCGTTGCTAATACTCTCGACTTTCTCTCCCTCGCGCGCAAAGCGCGCCGGAAGGAAAAAGGAAGTTGTTTGTAGTAATAAGCGTAACAACCACTGGACAAGCCAGTGGCCTAATCGCGCTATCAACGGGCTTCTCGAGAGCTTCGGATGTATATTAACCACCACAGCCACTAATATTCGGAACACTGAGCACGCAAATACCGTTTTTTGTTACTAGTGGCTATACCAGCCTCAAGAAAACAAAGGATAGCGACATGTACTGCTCAAACTGCGGAAGTCCAATGGCGCCTGGTCTAAAGTTCTGTAATCGTTGTGGATCCGGTACTAAAGAGCGCAGCGAGTCGAACAACAGTTTGGCCATTAGCTCCTTTCTAACAGCTATTGTTCTAATTGGCTTAGGTGGCCTCGGAATTATGCTTGGTGGCTCATTGGTTCTTCGTTGGGGCGCCGGATTGCGAGGCGAGTTAATTGGCATCTTTATGTCGTTTACTTTCCTTATAGTTTTGCTGACGGAAGTGATGCTGGTGAAAAACCTTTCAAAACTCACTTCGACTGAGGAAATTTCGCCCTACCGCCATCCGCAAATACAAACGCCTACAAACGAGTTGCGGTTGCCAGCGGCCTCGATTCTCGGTGAGCCTGTTCCGAGCGTTACAGAAAACACAACTCGCACCCTCGAGTATTCACGGCGGCAACAATAGCCGTTGAAGGAGCAAACGATGAAAACACTAGCCCTGATAATTGTGGTTGCAGCGTTCGTTGTGTCGGGTTGCCATCACGGAATGCGCTCGGGTGTGGTTGGCTCCGGAAAACGAGAAATTCAAAAACGTGAGATAACAGCTTTCACATCGATCACTACAGAGGGTGCTTTTGTGGTCGAGGTCACTTGCCAGAAGGAACCCAGTCTCGAGATTGAAGCAGACGACAACATTCTTCCTCTCATTAGTACCGAAGTTAGTAACGGTGTGCTCCGTCTCAAGAATGTTAAGAGCTACTCAGTTTCAGAACCGGTCAAGCTGCGACTCACGACGCCGAACCTTGAAGGCCTCTCTGTCACCGGCGCGGGGAAGGTAGACGTCTCAGGAATCAAGAACGACAAATTCGAGATCGATTCTGATGGCGCAGCCGCCATTGTTGCTTCAGGTACCACCAAGGTTGTCGACATCGATGTCAGTGGTGCGGTGAAAATTGATACGCACAGACTTCATGCTGCACGGGTAATCGTGGATTCGAAAGGCGTCTCGAATATCGAAGTTGACGCTGCTGAGCAGCTCGAGGTGACTATCTCTGGTCCATCACATGTCAGCTATTACGGTGATCCGAACGTTAATCAGACAATTCACGGTCCAGGCAAATTGGAGAAGAAACAATCAAGTGGTGCTTAGTGGATAGCTTGATCTGCAACCAACACCACCGGGTATGCTCCGACTTCACTGAGTTTGGTTCCCAAATTGAAGACCTCTCCGTAAGTCATTTCTTGTGGCGCAATCAGGTATACCGCACGTCTTCATCTGATAGTGATCGAGTCGCTGAGTTAAACACAACGTTTGCAGTCACGCCAGTAGTAAAGGTGATGGATGCGATCACAAGTTGTATGAGCAATCTCTGCATCTATTTTTGACACGGCCTGGAAGCGCGATCAGGACGCAATGATGTGTTAGACACTGAAGTTGAAAAGTAGTTCCAACCATGCGACAGATATTTTCTTATTGACATTCCTGTATCTGCTGAATAACTATTTGGCATTATCGAAAGGAGCTTACTTCCCCAATGACCTATGTAGTTGTTGAATTGTGCGTCGATTGCAAGTACACCGACTGCGCTGCGGTTTGTCCGGTTGAAGCATTTCATGAACTATCAGATCGTCTCTATATCAACGCCGACACTTGCATCGATTGTGATGCGTGCGTTCCAGAGTGTCCGGTCGAAGCAATATTCGCCGATACTAATGTGCCTGAGAACTATGCACACTGGACCCAAATAAATATCGACGAAGCTCCGAAGTATCCGATCATCAGTCAGAAGATTCCAGCTCTACACGGTCCAACTTGCGCTGGTCCAGAAGAGTAAGGTCTTGCGAAAGCTTTTGTAGAGACAAGAGCCTGTCCCTTCCGGGGACGGGCTTTTTTCTTGCAGAGCCGCGGCTAACAGTTGATCAGGGTTTCGCCAGGGGGGTTGGTTTTGGGCAGTTTTCCGCCAGTAATTGGAGGTTTTCCTGACACTAAGCCACTCACAGAAAAACTTATGCGGATTTTCGTCCGTTTCCGTATAATCTCGTCTGTCTCTCCCGGCCATCTCTTCAAGCTTCACTTTTGCGAACATGCTGCGGAAGCGCCCTTCAATTCCCCTTGCACTGGTCGTCGCGGTGTTGACGACTGTCTATGGCGAAGTTTGTGTCCAGGCGAAGGACAATTGGGTAAGTGTTCGCTCGCCCAACTTCTTCGTGATGGGCAACGACAGTGAAAAGCAGCTAAGACAAGTTGCCACTAAGCTCGAACAATTCAGGGATGTCATCTCACGGATGTTTGTTGGCATCAAGATCGGTTCGCCGGTACCGACAACCGTAATTGTTTTCAAAAACGAAGAGTCTTACAAGCCGTTCAAGCTGAGCCCTAACAATGCTGGTTACTTCCAACCTGGTCAGGACGTCAACTACATCGCGTTTGCAAACGAGGCGCAGGCTGACCAGGATCCCTTTTCAGTAATCTTTCATGAGTACACTCACCTGCTTGTCAATAACACCATCGGAAACGCGCCACCATGGTTTAACGAAGGACTGGCGGAGTACTACAGCACGTTTAGCATTACGTACGATCAGCAGGTAGTGTTGGGTAGGGCAATCAACAGTCACGTTTCCTTGCTCCGGCAAAATAAAATGTTGCCGCTTAGAACGCTTCTCTCAGTCGACTACAATTCCCCTTACTACAATGAACGAGATAAGCAGAGTATCTTTTATGCTCAATCGTGGGCATTGATGCACTTTCTTACATTTAACCGCAATATTCAAAGAGTCGCTCAGGTCTCACGTTTCCTTGATTTGCTCGCAGCGAAAGTTCCAGTCGACCAGGCATTTCCGCAGGCCTTCCAAACTTCCTTTGAAGCGATGGAGAGAGAGCTGGAGGAATACGTAAAGCAAGATCGCTACCCGATGATTAGGGGTCACTTTGAGCGAAGGTTGGACAATAACACTGACGTAAAAGTGGCAGCCATGTCTGAGGCTGAAGCACAAGCCTATCTGGGCGATCTGCTGGTACATGGGAATCGACCGGAAGCTGAGATCTATCTCAAGAATGCATTGCAGTTAAATCCGCAGCTGGCGTTGGCCCACGCGTCTCTGGGGTTGCTGAGATTTCGACAGAACAAACTAGACGAAGCCCGGGAAAGCCTCGAACGTGCCGTTGCCGCAAACTCACAGAACTATTTAATCCATTACTACTATGCGCTCGTTCTGGGTAGACCAACACAGATTGAAGATCCTTTAGGCTCTGGTTATTCGGCAGAAACTGCAGCCAAGATCAGATCAGAGTTGAAGAAGGCAATTCAACTGCGCCCTGATTTCCCTGAATCGTACAACCTTCTCGCTTTTATTAATCTTGTTACCAATACGGAGGTCGACGAGTCGATTGTGATGTTGAAGAAGGCCCTCGAAGATTCACCGGGTCGCGTCGGTTTTGTCTACATGCTGGGCCAACTCTACATGAATAAGGACGACTACAAGTCAGCTCGGCCGTTGCTGGAACAAGTGATCGCTTCTGACAGCGAGGAGAGAGTCCGCTCGCACGCGAAACGACTTATCGCAACAATCAGTAAGATCGAAGAGCAGAAGGCAAAGATAGCGGCAGCTAAGAGATCCGGTTCACGGAGAGGCGTTCTGCCTCAGCTGGAAGATGACTTTGAGGAAACCCTAATTGATGAGCCACCCACACTCGATGATGTACTAAGAAAGCCTGAGCCTGGCGAGTCGCGTTTACAGGGAACATTGTTGAGAGTTGATTGTGAACCAGGAGGACTCATATTCGTCGTAAAGGTTGGGGATCGTCTCTTTCGTTTGACAACGGATACCTTCGAAAGAATTCGGCGTACTACGTACGATGTTCGGGTCAGAGGGGTAATTACCTGTGGACCAGTGAAACCCGAGAACTCTGTGGTGATTTGTTACGTTCCATTGACCGACCGAAGCGCTAACGTTGATGGTGTGTTGAGCTCTATTGAGTTTGTCCCAGCAGACTTCCGCCTCAGACCAGCAGCTTAAGATTGCCAAATACTTTGTAAGGGTCGTCCCTCCGTGGGCGCCCTTCATTCTGAATCTGCATTCCAAAAATTAAGTTAGCAAGTTTCCGCAAAAGGCGGGGGCGCCCGTACGGAGGGGCGCCCCCAAAAGTATTTGGCAATCGAGATAGACCCTCTCTATAATAAAAATCTCCTTCAAACCTCAGACAATCCTTGGAGTATTAAATGAAGAGACTTGCAACTATCCTCGTCGTAACTACACTTCTGCTTCTTGTCCTTTCACCGGCGACAGTTAATGCAAAGGACAACTGGACCAGCGTTCGCTCAAAGAATTTTTTCCTCATAGGCAACGGAAGCGAAAAAGAGATCAAGCAGGTCGCGGCCCGTCTGGAGCAGTTTCGTGAGGTCTTTACCAGGGTGTTTCCGAAAATCAAGTTTTCGACCCCTGTTCCCACCACGGTGATCGTCTTCAAGAGTGAAAGTTCATTTCGACCGTTCAAACCGGGTGCAAATACCGCGGGCTATTTCCAGCCAGGTCCTGATGTCAATTACATCGCCCTTACTACCGAGTTACAAGGTGAACAGGATGCGTTCAACGTAATCTTCCACGAGTACACACATTTACTTGTCGACAATACTATCGGCAATGCACCGTCATGGTTCAACGAAGGTCTGGCTGAGTACTACAGCACTTTTAAGATTAGCGATGATCAAAAAATTGTGCTGGGAGCTCCAATCGGAAATCATGTTTACCTGCTACGCCAAAACAAAATGTTGCCTCTTGCTACTCTGTTTCAGGTGGACCATAACTCTCCCTATTACAACGAGCGAAACAAGCAGGGCATTTTCTATGCACAATCATGGGCTTTGATGCATTACATGATTATTGGCAAACAAGGCAGGGTTGAGCAGTTGGGTAAGTTTATCGAGTTGATTGGCACGGATGTTCCTATGGCCCAGGCGTTCCAGCAGGCATTCCAGACTACTTACGATGTGATAGAGAAAGAACTTCGCGATTACGTGAAACAAGATCGGTACAACATCATGAAAGGTCACTTCGAGCAAAAACTGGAGACCGAGGCTGGTTTGCAGACTGCGCCAATCAGTGAAGCCGGGGCGCAAGCGTACCTCGGTGACCTGATGCTGCACAGTAATCGGAAAGAATCGATTACGTATTTGCAAAAGGCTTTAACCCTGGATCCAACACTCGCATTAGCACACGCAAGTATTGGTATGGCATTAATCCGCGAGGGCAAGATCAATGAAGCTGTGGCCAGTCTTGAGCGAGCTGTAAATGCGAATACGCAGAACTACCTGATTCACTATTACTACGCGTTCGCTCTCAGTCGAATAGGCGACGGTAAACCAGTAAGTGGATACCCGCCTGAGGTTGTTGCCAGGATTTATGATGAAGTGAATAAAGCAATCGCTTTGCGTCCGGATTACCCCGAGTCGTACAAGCTCCTGGCTTTTGTGAGCATGGTTACCAATACCAAAGTTGAGGAGTCGATTGCGCTGCTGAAAAAGGCACTAGTGGCGTCTCCGGGTAGATCCGACTTCATTTTCATGCTGGGCCAACTCTATTTGCGGACGGGTGATTACAAGAGCAGCCGTCAATTACTTGAGCATGTAGTAAAGTCCAACGCCGAGGACGAAACCAAACAGCGTGCACAGTCAATGCTTGCACAACTGTCGTCTTATGAAGAGCAGAAGCAACGTTTTGATAGCCGAATGAAAGAACGAAATGCTCCTGCTAGTTCGACTAGGCCCGAACCGGTAATTGTCACCACTACTGAGCCAGAGAAAGCGTCAGATCCGTCGAATTATCTTCGTGAAGTTTTGCGGAAACGAGGTGAGGGAGAGACTCAATCACAAGGAACACTGCTGAGAATTGAATGCGAAACAAAGACTATTGTGTTTGTGGTTCAGGTTGGTGAGAAGGTGCTGCGACTCAGAACTAATTCTTTCGAGGATATGGAAATCACTTCTTACAATCCCGATGTGAAAGGCGACATCACCTGTGGAACGAGAAAAGCCGAAGAGTCAGTGGTAGTTTGTTTCGTCCTTCAACCTGACCCTCGTGGTAAGACTGATGGCAGCATTCGCTCAATAGAGTTTGTCCCCAGGAATTTCAAGCTGTAATAATCAAATGTCATTTTGGTCGTTGGCGCGCGCCCTCCAAAGATTTAAGACCACTGGCTTGCCCAGTGGTGGTTATGCTCGTTGCTATACAAAGCTTGATTCCTCTTCCAACGCGCTTGTGCGCGCAGGAGTGAAGACAGTGCGACTATTAGAAACGAGCGTTAGAAACCACTGGACAAGCCAGTGGCCTCAATAAGTCCTAATCTCTCCTCGGCAGCTTGCGGAGCCACATGAACAAATGAAAGTGGATGGTCCATCAGCGGTGTAATCACTCGTAATCTCTTCCCCGCTCAGGATTCTCCTTACCGCAACATCACAAAAATCTCGAACCTCGGTGTTGTTATTGCAACTGTGATTGACGTATCTCTCGGGTGGCTGCACCAGTAGTGTTTTCCCATTACCGAGTGGATGTGTATACCTTCGCTCATCAACGGGAAGCTCACTCACCGCATCGTCAGGAATTGAGTGGGAAAGATCCCAACGCAAAACCACCTCACCCGCCTCGAACGTTTTCAACGCAAATAGCCCGCGTTCATGAATCGATGAAGCGCGAACTTGCACACCCTTACTCGATTCATCAGTCATTTGTTTGTGTGGGTTTACGTAATACAGGTTCAAACGATCGCGTGGTGTGTTCAGTTACGCTGGTTGCCGGGCGGAGTAGTGACTCTGGTCTAGCGGCTTCGAGTTCTGGAGTTTCCCGGCCAGGTCGCATTGTCAGTTTTCCGTCTTTTGAACTTCGCATGAGGCTGAGTGTTCCAGCAATGCTAAATACAAAATTGATAATGAATGCAGCGCCGCTAAGCAGAAGGTAGGCAAGGATTATCTTGTCGCTAAACCCCGTCTTCTTCAGCGCTACCAATCCGCCAAGTATGGCACCCAACCCGATAACGGTAATCCAAAACAGACCATCGAGATACTCATCAAGTCGCTTTTCTGCGGGAGTTTTACCGCCCAGAGTTGTATCAACGATGGCAGTCTGGGAGCCACATCGGTTGCAGAACTTCATCTGTTGAGCAAGTGCGATACCGCAAGACGGACAGTACATTTTTATCCCCCTTACAGTTCGTACTACGTTGGTGCGGAGCCTTAGGTTTTGCCAAACTCAGCGGTGATTCTGAGTATCAACGAACTTCAATGGTTAACGTCGTGAAATCGCTTTCCCAATCCGCATCGGGTTTAGACGATTTTCGCAGCTGTGTGCCACGCAAGAGCCATTTACCCGCTTTCGTTATGGGAAACGAGACTCGACCGTCAGCGCCTGTGGTCCGAAAGCCAATGTCGACATTCCCGGCGCGGACAATTCCCACAGTGAAGTCGCTGAGTGGCACGCCATCTTTCAACACTTGCAAAGGAAACGCATCTCCTACACGAAGCGAGGTCGGATCCTTTTCGGGTACAAGCTCAAGGGACATTCCCACCGGCTTGGACCACGACTGCTCATTCTCCGCATTGCCCACTCGTACGAAAGATTTCGAATGCTTCACATAAATCTCCCGCCAACGCTTTGGCGATTTCATCTCTTTCCACGTATCGCGTACCCATTGAGGTGCATCAATTTCTGCGAAGTATTCATCGACCTGTTTTGGCGTGAGCTCAAGTCGACGAGGTTTCAACTCTACCGAACAAGTCGCAATGCCAGATTCAGGCAACATTAACCCGAGAGCAAGCGAGTTTGGTTTAGAGGTTCGTTGATCAATTTCCAAAGTTTTGCCGTTGAGACGACAACGCGCCGTATCAATCCGGTTAGGATTGATTGATGTTTCCAATTTAGGAAAAGCCATTCCGCTTGTGAGGTCCATCCACACAACTGTTCCCGGCGCTACCGCTATACGTCGAGGCAGCAACCACGTGTCATGGGCTGATATAACGAACGCACTGAGGAGAAGGACAGTGGTAAGTACGACTAGCTTTCTCATAACGGAATTACGAGCGGTTCAGAAAGTCAGTTACTCTTCGCCGAATGCATCTGGTTAACGTACTGCCAGACACAGAAAAATCCTAACATACAGCGGTCCGATAAGCGTCAACGTTCATAAGCCTTCAACGTGTCCAGTTCAACTCTTAAGTCTCCGGATTAGGCCAATGGCTTGCCCAGTGGTCTTAACGTTCGTTGCTAATAATGCGAACTTTCTTTTGGTTCTGCGCGCAAGCGTGCCGGAAGAAAGAGAGCTTCTTTGTAGCAACGAGCGTAAGCACCACGGGGAAAGCCCGTGGCCTTAATTGATTCCTTATTAGTTGAACGTTGAGAAGTTGACCCAAAATCAAATCAACCGGCGAGGGGTGAGAGTTGTCTCGATGGTTTGTTCGCCACGCTGGATTGTCAGTCGATAACGAACGGGCCGCTCAAACATCTCATTCACTTTTGACAGAGTTAACTCTGACGCGAGTTGATCATTAATACGGACAATGATGTCATCCGTCTGGAGTCCTGCTTCAGTCGCCGGAGAATTTTCAAGCAATCTCCTTATCCGAAAAGTGTGATAGCCCGTTCCTTCCGCAACTAGACTCAAACCAGAATGAGCCTGATCGTACGCATCTGCAAAAGTTGAGTTTGGCTCAAGGATTATTCTGTTGCGGTTGTAGTCGAGAAAGACGCGAAACTTCATGGCTACGCGAGCGCCAATATTCCCAGCCAGTGCCCGATCCGCAAACGCACCTGCATTGTCCTGGGAAAAAAGTGTGGTCGGACTCTTGATCTTGAAGGTGCCGATTGTTAGTTCGTCTACTCTTCCTATCCGTCCTGACGTTTCACCTCCGGCTCCGGCACCTCCGAGCGATTGGATCGTCTGTGCATTGGACTCGAGGAGGTGATGTTGCTTAACAAATGGACTATAGAGCGCAAGCGCGAGACCAGCACCAAGATCCAACACAAACTTTCCCTTTAATGGTTGACTTCCGGAAGGTGTAACTTCGGCATCAACGATCGGATGGCCGTGATTGAGTTGAATTGGAATGCTCTCACCCGGACCTGAATATTCGAACGACTTTCTATCGTGCAGCTTCAGCAGCCGGGCCTGATAGTCGATCTCAACCACAAATTGCTGGATGAATTCGCTGCCAATGATTCCATCGAAGTCCTGGCCCAGGCGAGGTGCCAGCGAATTTATGGGCAGAGCCAACGTTACGGGTTGTGAAAAGCCGGGTAACTCGGGAATTGTGAACTTCGCGTTCTTAACGTAAGCGCCCAATTGAGTTGCCGCTCCTGCACCTCCAACTCTGACGGAGCTACCGAGATTGATCTTTAACTCCTTTGCCCGCTCAAGATCTATGATCGCGAATTGATCGCCAGTATCCAGGACAAACGAGAGTGGTCGTGAATCGTTGACCCTGATCTTGAGAATGATGTGTCTGTTAATCAGTTCAAAAGGAATAGTGGGCGACGCAACTTCGCTGGCCTGCGTCGCGGTTGCTGGTGACTGACTCACCACCACGCTTTGCAGCCCAACGGATAAGGCAGCTAGCAGAAAAACGATTGAAAGAACAGTTACGAGAAGTTTTCGATTACTCATATGCAAGCGATTCGCGCACCGTTAATCGAGAAGCCCGCCACGCCGGAAGAAAACTGGAAATGACACTCAGTACAACTGCGACCGCGAGCCAGGTAACGACACCGACAACCTCGAATTTGAAGTCCAGCCCACTCCTAAATAGCATCCCAACCACAAGATTTCCAACAAACGCGCTCACTGGCCATGCCAGTATCGTCGCAATTAACCAACTCAGTACACCAATAACAAGCGCTTCTGCGATCACGATAAACCAGATCCTTCCAGGGGTAGCACCGATCGCTCGCAAGACACCCATCTCCCGTCGGCGTTCAAGGATGTTGAGACTCATAGTGGTCATAAGTCCCAAACCTCCGACCCCGCCAATGATTGAAGACATCACGATCAGGAACACATAGATCATTACCATGTGCTGATCAAAACCGAACCTGCTGTCGGCCTTGCTCGAACTCGATCGAGCGCGCACCCCTTCTGCTTGGAGGTTCTTATCAAGCGTGGCTTTCAATTCATCCATTTCATCCGCGTTGGAATTCTTAGCTTGTATTCGAACACTGTTAACCAGTCCCGGATGGCGCTGCTGAATAAAACTTTGTGAGATGTAGGCAGTTGCTGGTGAAAAAGCTTCGCGCGTGATTCCTACGATCTGCCAGGAAGTCTCGGCTGGTCCAATTAGGAGATTGATGGTCGTACCGACTTTCATCTCCGGGTGTCTCGTGGCCAACGCGTTATTGATTACGATTGCAGTGCTGTCTTGAGCCGACAACTTTCGCCCTTCGATAACGTCAAACTTAAGTAGCTGTGTCTCCGTCGGCAGGGCCACGACCGTAAAACGATCTGCCCCAATGTCTGCTGCATGTGGACCACTGGCATGAGGGTCCGGCAATGTCGCAGCTGGCTGGTTGAGCAACGTGCCTTCTGAAAAAAACCAACCCTCAACAGCTGAAACTCCGGGAGTTTTTTCAACGGCCCTTTGAACTTTTTCCATCTCTGCTGGACTGGCAAGAGCGAGAGAGAGGTCATAGTTCCGCAGCGAGAACATTCGATCCAGAGTATTAATCATCGAAGCTCGCACGTTGAGCGCCACCATGAAGAATAGTCCACTAACTGAAAGCGTTAGGAGCGTGAGCGCAAAGCGCATTCGGCGTCGAAAACAGTTGCGAAAGGAGAGTAGTAACGGGCGTAATGTGCCGCCGATATTGCTCAAGAGTCGGTCAAAGTACGAGTTCCCAAATTTGCTACCTGTGATTCCTGGATCTGACAAAGCTGCATGCACAGAGATGCTGCTACCGCGCAAGACAGGATAGGAAGCTGCCAGCAATGGGGCGACAATTCCTATTACTCCAACCAGCAGGTACACCCAAAAAGGTACGTCGTAACTATTGATGTCGAAGTTTAGAAAGATTGACATGTAATCGCAGAGCGCTCGCGCCGCAAGGTAGCCCAACGGAAGTGCAACCAGAATTGCAGCTAGCCCGAGCAGAAGGGCCTGCCCAAAGTATATTTGTGTGATCTGCCATCGAGTCGCTCCTATTGCTTTCATTACACCAATCTGTCGAACTTCGGTGGCCATCATTCCGGTCAATAGATTCACAACCAGAATTCCACTGAGAATCAAGACAAAAATCCCAAAGCTCGACATTGAAAGTAGCAACACACCCATAATGTCCGAATGTGGGTGTTTGCCTGGCTTAGGAATTTCCACACGACTAACCTGATGACCTCGAGCCTCGAGTAGATTCTTGACGTTGGTAGTGACTTCCTGGATATGCTTTTCGTTAAGTCGATTGTCTCGTACGAGGATCCGGAGTTGGTCGAGAGATGGTTCTTCACCTAGACGAGCTAAAGTGTCGAGCGTGATGTAGCCATAGACAATATTTTCCATGCGAGCTTGAGCTTGGCCCACATCGTGCACGCGACCACTAATGATCAGTGGTTGTTCGATTCCATTTGCAGTCTTGATTGTTATCGCGTCGCCGATATTTGCCTGGGCTACCTGAAATGCATCTCGCTCAATCAGTATTTCTCCCAGAGCCGGAGGCCACGATCCTTTTTCAGGTTCGAGTCTACTTACACGGATGTTCCCGTAGTCTTTCACCACGAACAAAACGACATTTCTCCATAGCGCTGGTCCAGTTTTGATTTGTCCGCTGACCACCCGTCTCGGTTCAGCGTCACTCACTTCTCCACTCTTCAAGACTGCAGCGACGAGTTCATCGTCTATTGAATCTGTTATTAGAATGGCGGAGGCCGGATTGGTAGCGAGATAGCCGCGATCGAGTTCGCGAGTCAGTATTGCGTAAGCCGAAAGCACCGCATCAAACGCGGCGATACCTAATGCGATCGCAATCACCACCAGGAAAGTACGCGTTCTTTCCTGCCAAAAATCGCGTGTAACCTTGTGCCATCTGGTCTTCATTTACTCTCTGCTTTCCTCGACTATGGAGCCGTCCGAGATTTCGATACGTCGATCAATGACACGCGCAATGTCAGTTTCATGGGTGACAACCAAGACTGTCTTACCCTGATCGGCAAGAGAGCGGAAAAGACCCAGTACCGCAGTCGCAGTGGCCGAATCCAAATTTCCAGTAGGTTCATCCGCCAGCAACACCGCGGGATCATTGGCGAGTGCGCGAGCGATAGCGACCCTTTGTTGTTCACCACCAGAAAGTGTCGCCGGTAGCTTGTCTGCTTGTTGGCTCACGCCAACGACTTCCAGCAAGTGCCTGGCGCGAGTTCGTCGTTCGCGAGTAGGGAGTGCGCCACGAAAATCCATCGGCAGCATCACGTTTTCGGCTGCGGTGAGAGTTGGTAGTAGCTGAAAAAACTGAAAGACAAAGCCAACGCTGCTGCCGCGCCAAAGGGCTAGTTTGTGTTCGGAAAGGTTTTGAATTTCCGTGCCGGACACCTGAACCGAGCCAGTTGTGGGGTGATCGACGCCACCAATCATATTGAGTAGCGTTGATTTCCCGCTGCCCGACTTTCCGACTACGCCAACGAATTCCCCGGCTCGTATGTGGATATCTACCCCTCTAAGAGCCGAGAACTCACCCGCGGGGGTCGTATATTTTTTTGTTACTTTGTTTAGTGAGATCATAGTGTTGTTGAGTTTCAATATCTGGAATCGGAGCGTAATCTAGGAAAGCCAGTACGCACTGTACAGCTAATGGTTTCCATCTGTATCAGATCCCGAACAATGAGGTAGCGAATGTCCGAGAACAATCACGATCACAAGCTTCTGCTTCATTTTGGCGACCAAAAAGTTGACGCACGCGTACGTCGCACACGAGATGCGCTTGGTGACGCGCTTGTCGGTCTTATGCAAGAAAAGCCATTCGACTCAATCACCGTACAGGACGTACTAGACCGAGCCAAGGTGAGCCGTTCAACCTTTTACTCTCACTACAGTGATAAAGACGATCTGCTGATGAGTGATGCAGAAGAGTTTTTTGATGCGATTGCCAACGCGCTATCTCGCCACGGTGACAAATCAGATCGAGTAGCTCCGGTTAAGGAGTTCTTTCGACATGTTAGTGAGGTTAAACCGTTCATTAAGGCTTTGGTTTCATCTGGCAGAGTACACGCTAATATGGAGTTGGCCCAGGGCCACTTTGCCCGTGGTATCGAAAAACGACTTGAGGAGCTACCGCGTGGACGTAACATTCCTGTTTCGGACAGACCGGCAATCGCATTTGCGCATGCCGGGGCGATGCTTTCGTTGATGAACTGGTGGATTGATCGAGGAATGCGTGAAACGCCCGAGGCCATGGACGAGCTTTTTCACAGAATGGTCTGGAATGGCGTCGCTCAGGTTCCGGTCAAGAGTACTTCGTGACTATTCTTTGAATCGTATTGATGTTTCGTACCGTAGTTTGGGTACCAAGAGTTTTTTCGAGCGGCACTCCGTAGAATTTCGATTCGCCCGCCAAACGGCGATAGAGCCAGTAGACCTCACGTCCGTTTAAGCAGAAGTCGTCAATCTCCGAACGTTGGCCCAGTAGTTTCTTAGTTACCTCGACGGTAAATTTATTTGCTGTAAAGGCCACGTAGAGTTGATTGCCCTTGGCCTCCAATTCGGCTTTACTAAAAGGTTGAAAGCGAGCGACATCGACGAGTTCATCTTTGGAACGCACGAACGTGGCCACAGCATAACCAAGAGACTCCTGGAGATGTTTTGCGATCTTTCGCTCGAGCAAATCGGCTTTTGACTTACTATCAAAGATGACATTCCCGCTGGCAATAAACGTTTCGACGTTCGCGAGATTCAGTGATTCAAATAGACTCCGGAGATGGTCCATCTTTACGTTGTGACCACCAACATTTATGGCGCGCAAAAAGGCTATGTATTTTGGCATCGGGTATTTGAAGCCTTACTCTGAGCTCAAGGGATTTTTGAGACCGCAATAGTCGATGACAGCATCAATCCAAAGTTGAACGTAGTTTCTCCGGTGCAATGAGTTTCCAAGCTTCGCGTAAATGGAATGAGAGTTCTTTGTCGCTTACGCGCGGAAGTTCAACTCCCACCCAGCCCGCGCCGCCCACATAAGGTGGCTTATAGAATTTCTTTGGCGACTCTTCAATCAGGGCCGACTGCACGCCAATGGCGGCTGGCACCACAACTGAGATGTGGCCGTCGTTATGATGATTGATCGAGCACATCGCAAAGACTCGTTTCTTAACAAAGAATGTAGGCTCTCCGTGTGAGAGTTTCTCGAAGGTCTCGGGAAGAGCGAGGCAGAACTTTCTGACACGTTCAACGTGCTGCTCACCGGAGAGCGACTTCTTTGCAGGTGACTTCGGGCGCTTTGAGGTTGTCATGTTTACTCTTGCTCGGGAGGTTTACGTGCTGCGATTGCAAGCGTGTTCTCCGATGGATCCTGAAAGAACGCCATCCACTCTTCTTCGCCAGCCGGCCCGAACGTGCCTGAATCGTCTTTGAATATCATATGAGGTTCGGTGATGAATTTAACGCCGCGTTCGGCGAGTTTGACATGAGATGCGTGAATGTCGTCCACGCGAAAATAGACTGTGGCTTTTGGTCCAGATTTTTCAAGAAGAATACGAGTGCCTGAAAAATCAAAAAACACTAAGCCAGGTGGGTCAAACTTGGCCAGAAACCTGGCGCCCAGTTTTTCGCGATAAAACTCGACGGCTTCATCGAGATCACGCGCGAAGACCGCCACCTGATGAATTCGTTCAAGACCCATTTTGATTCTCCATGTGAGTGGTAAATAACTTTACTTCAGGTCGATCGACTGTCAAGCGGATCAGTTTGTCGTATTTCAATCCCAACTTCTCAAGCAGTTTGCCCGATGCATCATTATCGGGTGAAGTAATGGCAACGATACGGTTGATTCCGATTTCGTTCCGTCCGTAATCCATGACGGCAGTTGAGGCTTCGAAGGCATAGCCTTTTGACCAATAAGCGGGCAGGAATGCGAATCCTATGTCCGGATCGGAAAGCTCGACGCGCTTTAACAAACCACACATGCCGATCGGGATCTCATTCTCTTTGAGTAAAACAAGAAACAAGCCAAAGCCGTGTTCGAGATAGCTGGCGACTGGTCCACTGAGGATGTAGTTGCGAGCATCATCCAGGGTGCGTACGCCCTTGTCGCCAATGTACTGAAGAAATGAGGGTTCGTTGAGTAGTTGTAGAATGAACTCCGCGTCGTCGGGAGTTAGCCGACGTATTAGCAGTCTGCGGGTTTCAGCAATCGTCACTAAAGCACCTTCCATGTCAGCTGTTTTCATCAAACAAAAGAATCCTTTGTCTCTATGACTCGCAACGCCTCTTCCAGTTCTCTTTGTTTGACTCCTTCACGGCCATCGTAGCGGAGAAACTGCGGAAGTAAGGCGGAAATGATAACGCTACCGGCGACGCAGAGAATTCCACCCGAGATTATCGAAGTTCTCACGCTAAAAAGAGTCGCTACCGCACCCGCTTCGGCGTCTCCGAGTTTTGGTCCGGAAGTGTAGCTAATCAATTCCAAACCCGCGAGTCTACCGCGTAAGTGATTTGGAATGGTCTGGTTCCAGATGGTCATGCGAAAGATGCCACTGATCATGTCGAAACCACCAGCAAGTGCGAGACACGTCAATGACAAATAGAGATTTGGCGCAAAGCCGAATCCGATAATCGCGACACCCCAAAGTCCAGCTGCGATTGCAACTAACAGTCCATGACGATGAACGTTCTTGGTCCAACCGGAAGTCAGGGTTGCTATAAGCGCACCCGCTGATGGTGCGGCATAAAAAAACCCAACAGTGCCGGCCCCAAAACCAGCGGCTATAGCAGGAAAGAGAGCGGTGGGCATGCCAAAGAACATGGCGTTCATGTCGATCAAATAAGTGCCCAGTATTTCTTTCCGACGCCAGGCATACTGCAAGCCCTCGACGATTGAACTTAAGGTTGGTCTTCCTTCAGTTTGCAAGGCAGCGGGTGAAGCCTTGATAAGAATAACCGCGGCAAGTGAAGCGACGAAGGTTACCAGGTCAATTGAATAAGCAACGCCAGCGCCAAACCTCGCGAGTATCATACCGGCGAGCGATGGTCCAATAATTGTTGTCAAGCTCCATCGTAGTGAGTTCAGTGCCGCGATCGAAGACATCAGTTCGACGGGAATGATTTTCTGTAGTAGTGCTTCAAACGACGGTCGTTGCAACGCATTGAAGCCTGCATGTAATGCCGCGCAGACAAACAGAATCCAAACATGAGGTTTAATGAGGGTCGAGTTAAAGAGGAGAATTGCTGTAACGAGAGTTTGGCCAACCTCGGTGAGCCGCAACATCTTTCGTTTATCGATGAAATCTGCGTAGGCTCCACCAATAAAGGCCAGGAATAGGATCAGAGCAAACTCTGCGGCACTTAATAGGCCTACGAGCAGAGTAGAGCCGGTTAGTTGGTAAACTTGGACCGGCACAACCACCAGGCTGATCGCGGTTCCAAAGGCAGAAACCAGTTGTCCAAAGAAAAGAAGTCGATAGTCGCGAGAAACCTTCAGTGGGGAGAAGTCGATTAACATTATGAGCAACGGAACAATTAACAGTATCAGTTAGGAAATGCAGTTAACTGCCGTCAGGATATTTGCTCGCGGTTTTCAATCGCAGGTAAGAATACAGCTCAGTTAGGTATATCGGGAAGAGAAGGTCCGTCTTGTCTTGAATAATTGCAGTAAGGAAGGGGGCATAGCGAGAAATCAGCATTCATATGATTTCAGCGCGCTCCCGCTCAACTTTCATTTCCTTTCAACCTCCATTGCTGCATCAAGTTGTATCTAGGCCACGGGCTTGCCCCGTGGTTGTTCACGTTCGTTGCTAATAACTTCTCTCGACTCTTTCTCCCTCTCGCGCGCAAGCGCGCTGGAAGAAAAAGGAAGTTCTTTCTAGCAACAAGCCTAAGCAACCACTGGACAAGCCAGTGGCCTTAAGACAACTTGGTACTATTTAGGTTGAAAGAAAATGGAGTTGAGCGGGGGCGCGTTTAAACTCTATGAAGCTTGACTTACTGCTATGCCCCCTTCCGGACTGTCCAAGCTTAACTGGATGGCTTCTTTGTTAGTTGACTGCTCTGAGAGCCCGACTACGCCCTCGAGTCGTTCCTGTACATCTTGTATTCGTGGCCTCAGTTATTTGAGTAGATTTCGCCGCCGGCGGCAACAAATTCTTCCGCCTTCTCTTTGAGACCAGCTACAAGTGCCGTCTGTTCGTCTAGTTCCTTCTGAGCTGCGTACTCGCGCACGTCTTGCGTGATTTTCATCGAACAGAAGTGTGGGCCACACATTGAACAGAAATGCGCAAGTTTGGCGCCTTCCTGTGGCAAGGTTTCGTCGTGGTACTCGCGCGCGACTTCCGGGTCGAGAGATAAGTTGAATTGATCTTCCCAGCGAAATTCGAAACGAGCTTTCGACAGAGCATTGTCTCGATACTGAGCGCCGGGATGGCCCTTAGCCAAATCAGCCGCGTGCGCCGCGAGTTTGTAGGCAATCACCCCATCCTTAACATCTTTTTTATTAGGCAGACCGAGATGCTCTTTCGGAGTTACATAGCAAAGCATCGCCGTACCGAACCAACCAATCATCGCCGCGCCAATTGCTGAAGTAATGTGATCATATCCCGGTGCGATATCGGTCGTCAGTGGTCCAAGCGTATAAAAAGGTGCCTCATGACAAGTCTCGAGTTGCTTGTCCATGTTCTCTTTGATCAAGTGCATTGGTACGTGACCAGGTCCTTCGATCATGACCTGACAGTCGTACTCCCAGGCAATCTTTGTTAGTTCACCTAACGTTTCAAGCTCAGCAAATTGGGCCTCGTCGTTCGCATCAGCAATCGATCCAGGTCGCAGTCCATCGCCAAGTGAAAATGAAACATCATATGCCGCCATGATTTCGCAAATCTCGCGGAAGTGCGTATACAGAAAACTCTCTTCATGGTGAGCCAGGCACCATTTCGCCATGATTGAGCCGCCTCTACTTACAATTCCAGTAGTACGTTTCGCAGTCAGCGGAATGTAAGGTAGACGCACTCCAGCATGAATCGTAAAGTAGTCCACGCCTTGTTCGGCCTGTTCGATCAGCGTATCGCGAAAAATCTCCCACGTAAGCTCTTCAGCCTTTCCGTTTACCTTTTCAAGGGCCTGATAAATCGGAACAGTTCCGATTGGTACCGGGGAGTTGCGAACTATCCATTCGCGAGTTGCGTGGATATTTTTTCCAGTCGAAAGATCCATCACAGTGTCGGAACCGCACCGGATAGACCATCGCATCTTATCGACTTCTTCTTCAATCGAAGATGCAACTGAGGAATTACCGATATTGGCATTGATCTTAACCAGAAAGTTTCTGCCGATGATCATCGGTTCCGACTCCGGGTGATTGATATTCGCCGGAATGATTGCGCGACCACGCGCAACTTCGTCACGTACAAATTCGGGTGTGACCTGGCTGGGAATTGCAGCCCCAAAAGACTGCCCAGCGTGTTGATGAAGTACAGAAGAGCGATCTGTTGATGGAGAGAACAGCGAGCGTCCGAGATTTTCACGGATCGCAATGAATTCCATTTCGGGTGTAATCATTCCGCGTCGAGCATAGTGAAGCTGAGTTACACACTTTCCACTACGTGCACGCAACGGAGAACGACGCAATCCAGGAAAGTCTTCAAGTTTGCCGACATCTTTAGCGCGAGCGCGGTTTGCAGCGTCGGAACTCAAGTACCCATCATCGATAGGTGTTGTCTTGCGTCCTTCGTATTCTTCGACATCACCACGATCGAGAATCCAACTTTGTCGTAGACCTGGCAATCCGTCTGTCACATCACAGTTCATAGTTGGATCGCCCCATGGCCCACTCGTGTCGTAGACGCGCACAGGAGGATTGTCAATCATAGAGTTGTCGTAGTTGCGCGTAGGGGTTTGTGTGATCTCGCGAAAAGGCACACTCACTCCGGGTTGGGTGCCGGCGACGTACACACGAGATGAATTGGGTAGCAAGGCATCATTTTTACCGCGACCCTGAATGGAACTACTCATCGTTTTCACTCCTTGTTGCCTTCGAATTAAACTCGAAGCCCGAGAAATCCAAGAACACCGAGAGAAGCTGCTTCTCGGAATCCGGTTTCTTTCCATTGTTCCTGGACGACTTTAAGTTCGTTTTTGTCAAACCAAATGCCTCCGCAGATCGTGCATCGATCGACTTGAATAATCTCAGCGACAACTTCCTTCTTCATATCAATGTTATCGACTGGACACTTGCGTAGCGGTTCGTTCTTAAATGCTTGCCAGCAATCAACACAGAACAAATTACCCATAGGCGTTTGTATAAGTTGTTCCCATTTGAATGCGAGTCCGCAGCGCGCACAATTGTAGTCGTCTGACATTAGTATCCTCCAAAAAATAAACCGTTCCACCTGAAAGGACGGAACGGTCTGTGCTGCCTGTTTCTCCCTTCGACGGTGCTAACCGTATCAGGTTCAAGGGGTCTCTGAAATGTTCACTCAGACTCTCAGCCTTATGGCTCCCCCGAAAACTCAAATTGTGGTTAAGTCTACTACATTGAGCGGCAGTTTTCCGCTGTGCGCACGCCAGGTGCGTCGTTCGGAAGAGCAAAATATGTATAATCTCTTCCGCTAGAATCCAACCTGATCAGTCTTTTCCGGAGATAAAAGATGCTACTACGACGAGTTGTCGCCTTAATTCTTGTTTTATACCTGCTCGCATTACCTGCCTTCGCACAGAATGGCGAAGGAGATTTACTTGGTCGCATACGTAAAGAAGCGATAGACCGCTCCCAGATTATGAAGACCATGCACATGCTGACTGATGTTTATGGTCCAAGATTAACTGGATCCCCCAATCACAAGGCCGCGGCCGAGTGGGCAATCAAGCAAATGACCTCATGGGGATTGCAGAATGCACATCTCGAACCGTGGGACTTTGGTCATCCGGGTTGGCTAAACGAGCGCCTTACAGCACACATTATTTCACCGGTGAAGGATCCTCTAGTTTGCGAAGTACTCGCGTGGACGCCCAGCACGAAGGGAACTGTTCAAGCGAAGGCGTTGCAGATTGTTCTTCCGGAACGTCCAAGTCAGGAGCAACTCAATTCTTTCTTTGCCGCACAGAAGAGTAGGGTAAAAGGAAGAATCGTCCTTGTCGGTAAACACACAATCGTCCCGGTCAATCTTAGTCCTCCACCCAAACGAAGTACTGATGAACAAGTTGAGCGTCGATATGGACCAAACGCACAGCCGTTTGCATTTCCGCAGCCTTCGCCGACACCAACACCCGATCCGAATGCACCAAAGCCGCTGACAAATGCACAGATAGCCGAACAACTCGATGCTTTCTTAAAGGACAATGGTGCGGTTGTTCGTGTAAACGACGCTGGTCGCGAGTTTCGACAGATCAGGGCATTCAATAATCGAACCTTCGACGTAAACAAAGCTGTTCCAACTGTGGTTATGAGTAACGAGGATTATGGTCGTATCACAAGAATTCTTGCCGACGGTACCGATGTGCTCCTTGAGTTCAACATAGTCAATAAGGTCTATCCGGAAGGCAGAACTTCTTACAACACGATCGCCGAGATTCCGGGAAGCGATAAAGCTGACGAAGTAATCATGCTTGGTGGTCACCTCGATTCCTGGCATGCAGCCACGGGCGCGACCGATAATGCGATTGGCTGCGCCATCATGATGGAAGCCGCGAGAATTCTAAAAAGTCTTGGCGTGAAGCCTCGTCGTACGATTCGCGTCGCCCTGTGGAGTGGAGAAGAAGAAGGACTTCTTGGATCGATTGCGTACGTCAAAGAACACTTCGGGTCAGCAGAGAATCCGAAACCTGGTTACGAGAAATTTGGTGGTTACTTCAATATCGATTCTGGTACCGGTCGCGTCAGGGGTGCGGGAGTATTTGGGCCATCAGCGGCGGCGAATATTCTGCGCGAGATACTCGAGCCTTTTAAAGCAGATGGTGTTGTTGGTGCGGTGGCATCGCGAAGTCGCGCGCTCGGAGGATCTGATAACACGTCGTTCAGCCAGGCTGGTCTTCCCGGCATCGGTATGGGTCAGGATCCCATTGAGTACAACAGCAATACGTGGCACACCAACCTCGACACGTATGAGCGTATTCTCGAGGATGATGTGAAGAAGGACGCGATGGTGGTCGCATGGTCTGTTTACAACCTTGCCATGCGAGATGATCTATTACCGCGGTTTTCCAAAGCTGATATGCCTGCAAGACCTCCGGAGCCACCAACGACGCAACCTGCGGCCGCTCCTAAACGTACAGAAGCTAAGCCCACACCCACAAAAGCGAAGGGCCGTAGCTCACGAAGAAGAGGTAGGTAAATTGGCAATTAATCGCCGTCAGTTTCTGAGGCGGAGTGCCGTCGCAATTGCTGGAATTAGTCTCACCAAATCAAGTGTGGTGGAGACGGGCGCGACACTAATAACCAGGGGCCCGGCCCAAAAAGTAGTAATACTGGGTGCAGGTATGGCCGGGCTCGTGGCCTGTTACGAACTATCTCAACTCGGACACGATGTAACTATCCTGGAAGCGAGAAACCGACCCGGTGGGCGCGTCCACACGCTGCACGAACCTTTCTCAGATGGGCTCTACGCCGAAGCAGGTGCCGCGCGCATTCCCGACAATCACGATCTCACACTCAAGTACGTAAAGCGCTTTGAGCTGCCTCTCGAACCTTTCTACCCATCACGCCTAAACGCCGTTCGTTTTGACCTGGGCGATAGGAAAGAGGTTCCGATTGACGGATTCACTGAAGCCATGGGCCGTCATTATGGTCCAGAGCTCGGAGGCAAACCCGAGCGCTGGCACAAAATCACTGGTGGCAGCGATATGTTGCCGAAGGCATTTGCTAAACAACTCGGCAAGAAAATTCTCTATCAGTCAGCTGTTGTTCGAATTGAGCAAGACACAAAGGTCGCCCGTGTCGTGTTCCTCCAGGAGGGTAAGCAACAAACTCTCAGCGCTGACCGCGTTCTTTGCACGATTCCATTTTCAGTATTGCGTGACATCGAGCTTCCTGGCCTGAGCGAGGCCAAGAAGGACGCTATCCGTAGAACGGAATACGACGCGGTGTCGCGCGTCTATTTGCAGACAAAAAATCGCTACTGGGAAGCGAAGGGCTTCAATGGTTTTGCGTTTACAAAAGGTGCGCTTGAGATATGGCAACCCACCTGGAGTCAGCCTGGACCACGTGGGATCCTAATGACCTATGCCCGACCTGGAGAAGCCGAGCGAATTACAAGCATGAGAGAAAGTGAACGGATCTCGAGTACACAAAAGCAGCTCGATGCAATCTTCCCCGGACTGAACGATAGTTTTGAACGAGGGTTCACCAAATGCTGGATGGAGGATGAGTGGTCCAAGGGTGCATGGGCTTATGTTTGGGACCAGCAATCCGTACAGGCACCGGATGGACGAATCTATTTTGCGGGAGAACACCTTTCAAGATGGTCTTCATGGATGCAAGGAGCCTTATCGTCAGGTCTTCGGGCCGTTAAGGAAATCGATGAGGCGCGATGAGCACCACCATAGTCCTTTTGATGGGGTTTGCGGGAACCGGTAAGTACACAATCGGCTGCGAGTTGTCGCGACTTACCGGCGCAAAACTCATCGATAACCACCTTATAAACAATTCTGTCTTCACGGCCTTAAACGCCGATGGTGTTACTCCATTACCTGCGGGTGTTTGGGCCAAAGTGGGAGCGATTCGAGAAGTTGTTTACGAAACGATTGTCGAACTAGCTCCGGTAGAGTTGAGTTTTATTTTTACCATGCAATTGCTGGAGGGTGTTCCTGACGATCTCGTTGCTTACAATCGATTAGCTCAACTTGCACAGCAACGCGAAAGTGTTTTCCTTCCGGTGCGATTAACTTGTGAAGTTAACGAGCTTTGTCGTCGGATAGAACTTCCTACAAGACGAGAACGGCTGAAGCAGAACAGTGCGGCGGGCGTGGCCGCTACACTTGCAAAACACGGTGTGCTAAATCCTTCGCATCCTAACCTCAAGACGATTGATGTCACCAAGATCAGTCCGACTCAGAGTGCTCTACTTATTTTGGAGGAAATGACAAATGAGAGTACTGATGATTCTTAAATTCACTATTTGGTACATCGCTATGACGTGACGGATTCTCGGTGAAAGCCGTTCGTTCAAACTAATCCCAACTCATTTCAGGTGTTTGGTGTTTTTCTGCGACGAATTAGATAGCTTGCGAGACTTAAAAGACCAGAATAGCGATAGCTCGAGTCAACATACCGCTCAATCACGTAAAAGGCGAAGTAGTAGAAGCGACAAAAGCTCCAAACTGAAAGAGCAAAAAGGATAACAACGGTCTTGTCGCGAACCTTGATGATTAGCAGCGTCGCGGATAAGACCCCGAGGACCAGGAAGAGAATCCCTTTGGTCTTAATCCAAAATGAATTAGACAGTTCCTTCATACTTGCGAATTGCCTCAGCCAAGGGATGGTTCGTCAACAGGTTGTCTTTGTGGATTCGCTGTCACCTTAGATCGGGATCCAGTAAGGCTCCCGATCCTTTAAGTCGAAGATCCGACCGCTACCATTCCAATAAATTTGAGACTTGGAGAAGGCGAGGGGCTGAAGTGTGTTCATATCTGCAATGATTCTCAATTGTCATTGTGAAGAAGGTCGTTGTTCTTTGGTCCTAGACTTTAGGTTTGATTATCCGCCGATAAAACTCATGGTGCGAGAGGGTGCAACAAACGCGGGATCGTTGATGTAGTGTCGCGGCTCTTTTTTCATCACGACGCTTTCGATGTAATCAATTATCTCAGCGCGTGAAGCGCCACTTCTTAGTACGTCGCGTAGCGAGTGTTCGACGGTTGAGAAGAGGCAAGTGCGGATTTGTCCGTCGGCGGTAAGTCTGATACGCGAACACGCTCCGCAGAATGGCTCAGTCACGGGAGCGATTATTCCAATTTCGCCAGGCGCCCCATCAGCGAAACGATATCGAGCCGAAGTCTCGGATCCACGCTTAACACCCATGTTGACCAATGGGAACCGCTCATTGATTTGTTCGCGAATCTCGCGTCCCGAAAAAACGTCGTCACGCGACCAGTCATGACCTGAATCAAGAGGCATGAACTCTATAAACCGCATTTTCACATCGTGTTCACGGGCAAACGCGGCGAAGTCTACTACCTCATCTTCGTTATGACCTCTAACAATGACCGCGTTGATCTTAATGGGATCAAGTTTGGCATTTCTAGCGGCGACGATCCCCGCGAGTACTTTATCGAGCACATCGACGCCGGTCATCTGTTTAAAAACATCTCGCTTCAAGCTATCAAGACTGATGGTTATGCGGTCGAGCCCAGCTTCTTTCAAGCCCTCGGCACGTTCCGGAAGAAAGTAACCGTTTGTGGTTAACGCGAGGTCCGATAGCCCAGCCCCCTTTAGCTTGGCAATCTTTCTGATGAGCGTTTCAATACCGCGGCGCATCATTGGCTCGCCGCCAGTCAGTCGAATCTTCTCAATTCCGAGTTCGACAAAGATTTCGCAGACGTGCTCAATCTCCTCGAAGCTGAGCATCTGTTCTTTTGGTGCGATAGGAGGCTCGCCGTGTGGCAGGCAATAAAAGCAGCGGAAATTGCAACGATCCGTTATCGAAACGCGCAAATCACGAATTGCGCGGCCGTAAGAATCCCGCAAAGTACGGGAGGTTGTAGAACCAGTCAACACCTGCGACATGGAGTCATGATAACGTGGTTGGAGTAACGAATAAAGCAAGCGCATCTGAGATCTGAAATTTCAGACCTCAGATCACATTGGAACGGACCTAGACCTGCTGGAAAAAGGTCTTGCTTGACACTATTCCTTAGCGTCCCATAGTCTCTTGAATTCGAGGAATTAACGGTGGGTTGCGACTATATCTATGGCATGGGGTAGTGCGTGAGTTTCGCAGAACAATCATGAAAAACGATACTTTTAAGTTAATTACCGAGAAACGTGCTCATGTTGGCGTAATCGGACTGGGCTATGTTGGCTTGCCACTTGTGGTTGAATTTGCCGCTAACGGGTTTAACGGCACAGGCTTCGAAGTTGACACTGATAAGGCAAATCAAATCAATTCAGGCCGCTCGTACATTGGCGATGTTCCATCTGACAGAGTCAAGAAGCTGGTTGACGAAAAGCTCTTGCGCGCAACTACCGACTTCCAGCATCTACGCGAGTGCGACGCCATTATTATTTGTGTTCCGACACCTTTGCGCAAAACAAAAGAGCCAGACGTCTCTTACATTCTGGCAGCGGCTGAGCAAATAACGAAGAACTTGCGACGTGGCCAGCTGGTGATTCTGGAATCCACTACCTATCCCGGTACTACCGATGAAGTATTACTACCGATGTTTGAGGGGACAGGTCTCAAACTCGACGAAGACTTCTTACTTGCATTCTCTCCTGAGCGCGTCGATCCGGGTAATCCACAGTTCCTGACGCACAATATTCCCAAAGTAGTTGGTGGCGTGACTCCTGACTCCACTGAAGTTGCTGCACATCTTTATTCACAGATCGTCAAAGATGTTCACGCTGTGACTTCCGCGCGCGTTGCTGAAGCGGCAAAACTTCTCGAAAACACATTTCGCGCTGTCAATATTGGAATGGCGAACGAGATGGCCCGTCTTTGTTACGCACTAAACATCGACACCTGGGAAGTAATTCGAGCCGCGGCGACCAAGCCATTTGGCTTCATGCCGTTTTATCCGGGACCGGGTATTGGCGGTCACTGTATTCCTTTGGATCCACATTACCTGTCGTGGAAAGCGCGCCAACACGGGTTCGATTCACGTTTTATCAGTCTGGCCGAAGAAGTGAACTCGAGGATGCCAGAGCATGTGGTCCAATTGGTGTCGGATGGTTTAAACGACGACTCGAAAGCAATGAAGGGTTCGAACGTGCTGCTGCTGGGGGTCGCGTACAAAAAAGATATTGACGATGTTCGTGAAAGTCCCGCGTTGTCAATCATCGATCGCTTACGCGCGAAAGGCGCCAAGGTTCGTTATCACGATCCATTTGTTCGTGAAGTGCGTTTCGACGATGCTCATACCGAGTCAGCTGGCGATCCACTATCATCGGTTGCCTTGTCCGATGACGAACTTAAGCGGGCAGATTGCGTGGTCATAGTTACCGATCACAGCGAAATCGATTACAAGCGAGTTTGCTCCCTAACTCCATTAATTGTGGACACTCGCAACGCTCTCAATGGTCAACTGCGTCGGGAAAGTACAGCTCGGATTATTAGGTTGTAGGGCTTTAACTAAGATCAAAAGCCTAAGATCAAAGAACAAAAACCGAAGACCTAGAACCGAAGACCAAAAACCTACCCTTTCATGCTCAAAGTCATCAACGTCGTCGGCGCCAGACCAAACTTTATGAAGGTGGCGCCGATTGTCGCCGCCATGAAGGCGCGTCCGGACAGCTTTCAACCGCTCGTTGTTCATACTGGCCAACACTACGATACGGCGATGTCCGACTCTTTTTTTACCGACCTCGATCTGCCAAAGCCTGACATTCACCTCGGCGTCGGCTCCGGATCCCATGCGGTGCAAACCGCTGCAGTCATGGAGCGTTTCGAACCAGTTCTACTGAAAGAAAAACCTGATTGGGTAATCGTCGTTGGTGATGTGAATTCAACGATTGCCTGTGCGCTCGTTTCAGTGAAGTTAGGTATCAAGGTGGCCCACGTTGAAGCAGGACTGCGAAGTCGCGACCGCTCAATGCCGGAAGAAATCAATCGCTTGTTGACGGACCAGATTGCTGACTTGTTGCTGACCCCATCTCCAGACGGAGATCAGAATCTTGCGGCCGAAGGAATTCCAGCTGAGCGGATACGATTTGTCGGCAACGTCATGATCGACTCGTTACGTAAGAACCTTGAGCGAGCTAGTACTTCATTGGTAAAACAGCAACTGAGTTTAAAGGACAAAGAATATGCTGTTTTGACTCTTCACCGTCCTTCAAATGTGGACTCTCGCGAACCTTTCGAGCGGATTCTTACGGCGCTTGAAAGTATTAGTCAAAAGGTCCCAATCGTTTTCCCTGTACATCCACGTACCCGAAAGACGATAGCAGAATTAGGATTAGCAGATCGCGTTGCTGCGATGAAGAATCTGCGCCTCATTGATCCGTTGGGCTATCTTGATTTTCTTGCTCTCTACAGTACAGCCAGATTAGTGCTTACTGATTCGGGAGGTATTCAGGAGGAGACAACGTCGCTCGGGATTCCCTGTTTGACTCTCCGAGAAAACACCGAGCGTCCGATCACAGTTGAATTAGGAACCAATGTCATTGTTGGCACTGACACGGAGAAGATAGTAGCCGAAGCCCTCAAAGCGTTGGATGGGTCTGCCAAGTCTTCAGCGCGCCAACCACCACTATGGGATGGACACACTGCAGAACGTATTCTGGAAGCGTTGGAATCCGCATCGCGTACGTGACGTCCTTCAATGAGTGTTATCAAAAAGTTCAAGCGAGCGGTACGTGGCGAAATTAGTCCAACCACTGCAACGCTTGAAATTCTTCGCCGCACCAGGCAATCCCTTAACTCGCGAAAAGAACTTTCCCTCCTTAAGAACAAAGCTCGCCAACGCGCCAGGTTTCTACCGGCTTTCGCGCGCATGTCTCCCGATGAGTTATTAGCTCACTTCAAGCAACGCAAGTCACCAAGTTTCTTCGTAGGATTTGTGACTCAACCAGCTTCAAGCGATTTGGTTGAGCAGGCGCGTCGCATAACGGACACGCATCGTTGGGCGTTACTGGGGTTCGGTGAAAAAGACTTTGGCGAAAAGATCGATTGGTGTCTTGATCCGCTTTCTGGACTTCAATGGCCGCTGGATTACCATCGAAACATCAATTTACTACGAGGCGACGGCTCAGACGCACGCGTAGTTTGGGAGGTGAATCGCCTTGGGCATTTGTTGACGTTGAGTCGCGCGTATGCTGCAACAAAGGACGAGCAGTTTGTCCTCGAGTTCTCCCAACAATTGCGTGATTGGACCAGGCAGAATCCGCCGGGTTTTGGAGTCAACTGGACCTGTGCAATGGAAGTTGCACTACGGCTTATGAATTTGGCAGGCGCGTTCCAGTTATTCCGGTCATCGTCGCACTTAGACCAAGACTCCCTAAAATCGTTTCTGGATCTCATCTATCAACACGGAATTCACATAAATCGAAATCTTGAGTTTTCATATCTCTCCACCAGCAATCATTATCTTTCCGATGTCGTGGGACTACTGTGGCTTGGGCTGTTGTTTCCCGAGTTTGACGAAGCAGAGAAGTGGCGCGACTTTGGTCTGCGTGAGATGCTCAAAGAAGTTGATAAGCAGATACTCCCCGATGGTGCAGACTTTGAAGCATCTACTGGCTACCATCGTTTCATCCTTGAGTTGCTTCTTTACTCATTCATATTGTGCAAGCGGAACAATGTGGAGATTGAAGCGAGGTACTGGAACAAGATCAAGGGCATGTTGGATTATGTACTCGGTTATCTGCGGCCTGACGGTTATGCACCATTGCTGGGTGACACTGACAGTGGCCAGGTTTTTCCGCTGCGACGTCGACGAGCCGACGATCATGCTTATCTGCTCGCGATTGGAGCAGTAGTTTTCGACGAGCAACGTTACAAGATCAACAACGAAGAAGTACCGGAAGAGTTGACGTGGCTATTGGGTCAAGAAGGGGTTCAATCATATCGGTCGCTAGCTCAGACTGATGAAGAGGTTTCTTCTCGAGGGTTTGCGGATGCCGGAACTTACATAATGCGTGATGGCGATCTTTATCTTTGTCTTAACGCGAGTGGTGCTGGCTTAAATGGACGCGGCTCTCACGGGCATAACGACAAACTGGCGATAGAGGTGTCAGCTTTTGGTAGATCATTCATTGTCGATCCGGGCACGTATGTGTACGGTGCAGATTTAGAGAGACGCCACGAGTTTCGCTCGACAGCATTTCATTCGACAGTTCAGATAGACGGTGAGGAGCAAAATACAACGGATGAGAACGTGCCCTTCGTTATTGGTAACGAGGCACAGCCGCGAGTTTTGCATTGGGAAACATCAGCCGTCTCTGACAGGATCGTGGCCGAACATTCTGGCTACCGACGACTAAAGCATCCAGTTGTTCATCGCCGAACCATCGTTTTCAAAAAGACGGAGCGCGAGTGGTTAATCGATGATGAGTTTCTTGGCAATGACGAGCATGAATTCGTGTCGCGATTCCATTTTGCTCCCGGTTTGAATGTGACGGCGAATGGTTTGGAAGTAACTGCACGCGATGAGGCGCTCCGTTGCGCCTTAAAGATCTCCGCCTTGAATGGAGAGGGTAAGTTTGAACTGGAAGAGCAGTCGACTTCGCACGATTATGGTCAACGTAGCGAATCGATCACGGCTTGCTTGCGAGTCAAAGGGAAGCCTGTAAAGCTGAGTTGGAAAGTAACTCCGATCAAGCTTTAGTTTATTGAATACCTAAGCCTAAGAAAATGTGCGGAATCTGCGGAGTCTGGGAATATGGCGCGACTGAGGGGCGAGTTGAGCCTTCGTTAATCGCTCGCATGCGTGATGAGATGATTCATCGCGGGCCCGATGACTCCGGCGAATTGATCTTTGATGATGGACGAGGCGGGCTTGGCTTTCGCCGCCTGTCAATCATTGATCTTTCAGCTGCCGGTCATCAGCCGATGCGCGGTTGCGACGACCTCACCTGGTTGGTCTTCAACGGGGAAATCTACAACCACTTGGAGTTGCGGAAGGGACTTGAAGAGCGCGGACATCGCTACGCCTCACGCACTGATTCAGAAACGATTCTTCATCTGTTCGAAGAACGTGGTCATGATTTTGTGTACGACATCGAAGGCGACTACGCGATTGCTTTGTGGGACCAGCGTCAGCAGCAACTCGTGTTGGCGCGCGATCGCATTGGCGTTAAGCCACTCTATTACTACCACCAGAACGGCGTCTTCATTTTTGCTTCAGAGATAAAAGCAATTCTTCAGCATCCGGCAGTAACCCCAGATATCGATGAAGATTCGCTTTACCACTACCTCACTTTTCTGACGACGCCAGCACCCAACACTCTATTTAGTCAAATCAAAAAGATCCCGGCTGGTCATATGCTGACCATCAAACGTGATGGTTCACTCAAATTGTCTCAGTACTGGGATGCTCTTCCTCCTGAGCATCCGATACCCCGGACCGAAACTCAGCACCGTGACGAAATACTACGTTTACTGAGAGACTCAATCAGGAAACGAATGATGTCTGATGTTCCGTTTGGAGTATTTCTTTCCGGCGGTGTCGACTCGTCTGCCAATGTGGCGTTGATGTCTGAACAGATGTCGAGACCTGTTGAGACTTTTACTGTTGGTTTTAGCGACGCGGAATATTTGAACGAGCTTGAGTCTGCGCGACGCATCTCAAAACAGTTTGGAACAAACCATCATGAAATAATCATTTCCGAAAAAGAGATGCAGGACTTTCTTCCGGATCTGGTTTTTCACCAGGATGAACCGATTGCAGATCCAGTTTGTGTCCCACTCTATTACGTTTCGAAACTTGCAAGAGACTCAGGGACAATTGTTGTGCAGGTTGGAGAAGGATCAGACGAGATCTTCAGTGGGTACCAAAACTACGTCAAACATCTTCGCATCTACGAGAAATTTTGGCGTCACGCCGAAAGAGTCCCGGCTTCTTTGCGGAGTGCCTTTTCCGATCTGACGCTACCCGTGCTCGAGGCGACGGGTAAGAAGCGCGCGGCTATCGAACTGCTGCGACGTTTGGGAGCGAACGAACCATTATTTTGGGGTGGCGCGATTGTTTACGATGAGATCCTCAAACCCCGCGTGATGTCCGCTGAGTTGCGCGATCGCATGAACGGAAGTTCATCACTGGAAATCGTCAACCAATACTTGAATCGTATAGAAGCGGCGCGTCCGGAATCTGATTTTCTTACCAGGATGATCTACCTGGAGTTGAAGCTTCGGTTGCCTGAGCTTCTGTTGATGCGAGTCGATAAGATCACCATGGCCACAAGTGTCGAAGCCAGGGTGCCATTCTTAGATCACAACCTGGTTGAATACGTGATGGGAATTCCCCGTGACCTCAAAGTAGTGGGTACCAGCGGCAAGCACATTTTGAAGCAGGCACTCGAATCGATCTTGCCAAAAGATTTGCTGTACAGTCAGAAGCGGGGCTTTGGTGCACCGGTGCGGGAGTGGTTTCGTGACGAGCTTGGGCCATGGTTTGATTCGCATCTCATGAACTCGCCTATGAGACGGCGCAATCTGCTCGACTATACTTTCATTGCCCGGATGTTGGACGAGCATCGACGCGGATCGCGTGATTGGGGTTTTCATCTTTGGGCTTTGCTAAATCTGAGTTTATGGTACGAGCGTTGGATTGATCCCGGTCGTTGATGGACGAAAAACTGCAAAACCCTCAATTGAGGGGTAGCGCGATTCCGCGCACGTGGCGACGAAGATTTAGTATCAACGTTGTCCTGAGTCTCGGCACCAGAATGCTGATGCTGGTGAGCTCGCTGGCGACAAGTGTCATCATCGCTCGCTGGCTTGGGGCGCAGGGCGTCGGCTTCCTGGCGGTGATTAACATCTGCATTGCGCTGGGCATTCAGTTGGGATGTGCCGGACTTCCCTCGACAAATGTTTATTTGATTGCACAGGACCGAAGCAAACTTGGTGGCGTTTGGTCCAACGCCTTGTTGTTTGGCGTGGTGGCAGGCAGCGCGATCGCGTTGCTAATGATCGGGATTGAAAAATTACGTCCTTCCTTATTCGGCGAGGTGCCAGCCTCGTTAATTGGAATCGGAGCCCTATCGATACCATTTCAACTCGTCACACTTTTGGGAGTGAACGTGTTCCTGGGGCTCGGTCGAGTCGATCGCTTTGTACTCACGGATGCTGTTTCGCAACTATTGCTTCTTGTTAATGCTCTGGTGGCACTAATTCTCCTGGGTAGTGGGCTATCTACATTAGTCAGCTTCAACACTGCTGCAGCTGCACTCGTAAGCGTGGTAGTGATTTTGACGATTTGGCATGCTTTGCGAACAAATAATGAGAGTCCACTAAAGCTGGACGCGAAGTTATTTCGCCGGATGCTTCGTAGTGGAATCAAGTTTCACGTACCGGCTGTTGCCGGCATCATTATCTTTCGAGCTGATCTACTACTGGTAAATCATTTTCGCGGCGCGACTGAAGCAGGGGTCTATGCCGTGGCCAGTCAGATGGGAAACCTCTTAATGTTGCTCCCTGCCATCATTGGCACTTTGTTATTTCCTCGCGTGGCATCCGAACCAGATCTCACTGGTGGCTTGACGATGCGAGCTACTCGACATACGGCGTTCGTCATGTTGGTCCTATGTTTGGCGGCAATTCCTTTGAGTTTTGTACTTCCAATTGTCTATGGGAGTGCGTTCAAAGAATCTTCACTTCTACTTCTAATCTTACTTCCTGGTGTTTACCTGATTGGCATTGAGTCCGTGATGGTCCAGCATTTCAATGGTCTCGGCCTACCAGCTGCGATTCCTGTCTTTTGGCTGATCACTGTCTTTGTGAACGTAACCCTCAATCTGGTCTTAATTCCCTCGATGGGTGCGATCGGGGCTGCTACAGTTTCAACTTTGACGTACAGCCTGATCTTTGTACTCGTGACCGCATACTTTCGGCACAAGACTGGAAATAGTCTATCGAAAGTGCTCTTGCTACGAGGCGATGAGTTTCGTGACCTCATCAGTGCGAACCGACTCGGTTCCTGAGTCTCAGGACTTGCACATCAGTGCGATCAAATCTCCCGAATACTCTTGTGGGTCTGTTTAGTTTATGAGGGTGTTGCTATTAGCGTTGGATGGAGAAGAGACACGCGCTCGCGCGGTCCTCGAGCAACTGTACCCTAATGCGTCGATCGAATCTGTTGCACGCTCACAAATCGAAAATTCAAGTTTTTTAATAAGTATCAAGGCCTTGAGGTCTAGACGACCCGAGGTCTTTGCGATCTCAGTGGAAAACCTGGAGTGGCAACGTGGACAAAATCTGCTAAGCCTGTTTGCTGCTCTAACTGGAGCCAACGAGATCATTGCGCTCGATGCAAATGGGTCGTTGCGAAAACTTTCAGGTACTAAAACTCTGATTCTTTCTCCGCCACGGTTGTTGTCGGAATCGTGGTCCAGCATGCGAGCAATTGTTAAGTCGCGGTCTGAGCTGTCCAATCTTGAAAGCGCCATTGAGAAGGATGCACAGAAAATCAGTGGTCCAAAACCCGAGAACGCAGATTCGCTCAAAATTGCCTACTTGCGTGCGACACCAGGAGCAGGCACACATGCGGGTGGCGCGTCGAGTCACATAAACGGATTCATCAATGCTGCGAGTGCCGCTGGCGCACGAATAAGGGTAATCAGTAACGACTACATCTCAGGTTTAGACGTTGAGCGCTTTCCGCTGAAGTTAGTGCCAATGGAACCGGTTGGAGTGACTCAATCGGCCTTTGATCTGCGGAACAATCTCGTCTTTACTCAAGGTGCCTTGAAGGAGATGGTGGCTGACAACGTCGACCTGATTTATCAGCGTTATAGTCGTTTCACCTGGGCAGGAGTCACTGCGAGTTTGGTGACAGGCAAGCCTTTGTTTCTCGAATACAACGGGTCAGAAGTGTGGGTCGGAAAGCACTGGGACGACTCTGGAATGTTTTCGCTGTTGGAGCGCATCGAGAAACTGAATCTCAAGGCCGCAGCTCGAGTGTTTGTTGTCTCGGAAGTCGAACGACGAAATCTGCTAAGAGCAGGAGTTGCTGACAAGAAGATCATAGTTAACCCAAATGGGGTTGACGTGGAAAAGTTCCGGCCGAACATTGGCGGCAGTCACGTACGCAAAGAGTTAGGTCTGGAAGATGATGAAGTACTTGCTGGCTTTGTTGGTTCGTTTGGACCGTGGCACGGTGTGATTGAAATGGCAAAAGCAATTGCGCTAATTCCCGGCGACGTGCGCCTGCGATTTCTCTTAGTCGGTCACGGTAAGCTCCGAGAACAAGTGGAATCGATAATTAAGGAGTGTGGTGCGACACAGCGAGTTATCTTTACAGGAACTGTGACCCATGATCGCGTTCCTGTTCTACTGGATGCTTGCGATATTCTCGTTTCACCACACATTCCACTCGAAGATGGTAGCGAGTTCTTTGGGTCGCCTACAAAACTGTTTGAGTACATGGCCATGGCTAAGGGCATTGTTGCCAGCAGGTTGGGCCAGATTGCAGAGGTTCTAACCCACGAAAAGTCAGCACTGTTGGTCGAGCCAGGTGACGTTGAGGATCTCGCCCGGCAGATAGTCCGACTCGTAGAGTCCGCTGAGTTGCGAACTTGTTTGGGCCGGAAGGCCCGGGAGATTGTTGAAGAGCACTACACCTGGAACCACAATGCTAAACGAGTACTCGATGCTTATGATTCGTGGTTCGTTTCGTCAGATAACGACATTGCAAACAGTTAGATTAAGAAAATCCAGAGCAATAAAATGCCTTGAGCAACCTGATGTGACATATCATGGTCTAGAATTATCTCCAGCAGATATCCCCTAAAGTCGACCAGGTTAGAGTGTCGAGTTTCTGTGAGCAACGATTAAGGCTCGATGAAAACCGCATCTGTAAGAGTTGGAACTGATAAAGAAAATGCTCAGGCGCAGTGGGATCAAGATCCGTGTGGCGCACATTATGTTAAAGACCATGCGTTAGGCACACGAGAATTTTTCGACTCAGTCGAGCAATATCGCTACAACGATTATGCGCCGTGGCTTCCACAGGTCATGGGGTTCAACGAGTTCGGTGGCAGGAACTTACTTGAAATCGGTTGTGGAATGGGTTCCGACTTACTGCAGTTTGCACGAGGTAAGGCTCGTTGTACCGCCGTCGATCTGACGCCTCGTTCAATTGAAATAACTCGTCATCGCTTTGCGCTCTACGGCGAAAAGGGTTCTTTCATGATTTCAGACGCAGAAGATCTTCCGTTTCCATCTGAAACGTTTGACGTAGTTTATTCGAATGGCGTGTTACACCACTTGGATAACACAGAAGCTGCGGTTGATGAAGTGCACCGTGTGCTAAAAAAAGGTGGGATAGCAAAGGTAATGCTTTACCACCGGAACTCACTTAACTACTGGCTTGAGATCGTACTTCGTCGAGGATTGTTTGGCGGCGAGTATTTGCGAGGCAGATCGTCAGAACAAATAATGAGTCGCGTGGTTGAGTACAGTGGTCATGAAGCGCGACCGGTTGTAAAGGTGTACTCACGCAAGCAGGCCGCAAAGCTCTTTCATGAGTTTAGCGACGTCACGATTGAGGTGAACCAGTTGTTGCGCTCGGAGATGCGGTTTCTGAATTCTCTTACTCCTGAGTCTCTGTTTAGATTTCTACAAAAGCACATCGGTTGGAATGTCATCATTACAGCTAGAAAGTAGTTGCCGCGAACTCGAATACGGAGTCGCATGAGAAAGCTTACGTTGTTCGATGACCTCTCACGGCGGCGAGTAATGGCAGTAGCGTCGGTGCTTATTCTCGCCTTTGTGGTGCGGCTCCTCACTGCGAACTTTGTTGCGTCTCATCTGCACGATACAGCATGGTTTCAAAGTGGGACCTACGCAGTCTCAGAAAAACAAGCTCTGAAGATTCTCGATGGTTCTGAATCGTTCTTTTGGATTAACGATTCAACGCGCACTGATCTGATCATTTATCCGCCTGGAACTCGAGTTTGGATTGCTGCGATTTACTGGTTAACAGGTGAACGTTCACCGTTGTCAGTGATTCGCGTTCAGGTTGTATTCGACACGCTGTCGATCTTGCTTATTATTGGCATCGGCGTAACAGCTTTTGGTTGGAGGGCTGGACTGATCGGAGGAACGGTTGCTGCTTTGTCGCCTTTACTGGCGTTGTTTGGAGTGCTGCCTCCAGCGAGTGACGCAACCACAAGTTGGTTTGTACTTGGTGCTGTATGGGCGCTGTTGCTGAGTTTTAGACGTCAGAGTATTCCGTTTGCGATTGCGGCGGGCGTATTACTCGGCCTGGCGTGCTGGATCAGAGTCAATCCATTACTGTTGCTACTGCTGTGGTCCATTTCGGTGTTTTTCCTTTTAAAGGCATCGATTGCCAAACGCGCCGGTCTAGCTTTGAGCCTCGCTCTGTCGACAATACTTGTGATTGGTCCGGTTGTAATACGGAATCTGGTTGTGTTTTATCCTGAAATTGCACCGACGGGCCTTGGAGTCGGGTGGAATCTTCTTGCAGGAATAGGAGAGACGGAGCGTGGACCGGAGTTTAATGTACCGTGTTGTGATGAAAAAATGGTTGAGCAGGATCGAATTGCCCGTGGACTGAGTGCAGATGCTCCGCTGGAATTACACTACCCGGATGGAATTCGGCGCGATCGTGAAAGAGGTCATCGAGCCATCGCGATAATTAAGGCTCATCCGGTTTGGTATGCGGGTGTGGTAACGCGTCGTTTTTTTAGCCATCTGAAGCTTGCAGGCAAACCAGTTCCGTCAATGGGAACTGCGGGTATCAACGTGACACCTTCAAAGACGTTACCAACTCGTTTGCAAACTCCGCCGCTTTCAATTGCGGTCACGATACTCGGTGTGGTCCAAAGCATCCAACGCTACTTGATGATTCCTCTCGTACTTGTCGGAATCGTGATTGCGTTTCAAAGAGACTTCCGTATCAGTGCGTTGCTGATGTCGACGATACTGTATTACCTCGCAACGTTGTCCGTAGCTCATTCTGAGCTTCGTTATGGATTACCTATGCAGGCTCTATTGTGTGTGTTTGCCGGGGTTGGAATAGCGTCCCTTGTAGGTCAGTGGCGTAGTGTTCGTTCGGGCAGGGTCGTTGACAAGATTACAGGATAGACATGATTGAAGTGAGTGGGTAAAGAGTTCAATCTGATTTTAGACCACTGTCTTGCCCAGTGGTCTTTAACGTTCGTTACTAAAACTCGGGCCCTCTTTATTTCCCTCCGGCGCGCGAGCGCGCTGGAGGGAAAGCAACTTTCTTTGTAGAAACAAGCGTGAGAAACCACGTGGCAAGCCCGTGGCCTTAGGACACATAGAAACTATTTGTAGCGCATTACGAAACCTCTCAACATCCCATACAACCAGACCAGAGTTACACTAGCCAGTATCAGAAAGAAGAAGTGAATCACATACACGTAACGCCTTTCAGTGTGTAATGCCGACTGGACCAATAAGTAGTAAGCGGGAACAGCTAAGAGAATGCCAGCAGTCTTCCATTGACGCCTGAGAACCAGCAGACCCAGGCCAATCAAGACAAGCGGCGTCATGATGCTCGTCTTAAACGCAGATTGAATATAACGAATTGGTAGCCGTACGTATCGCAACCACTCAAAGCCGGTTGGTCCAACTTGAAACAGCGCGACCGGGCCAACTAACAGTTCAGTTGAATTTGCGGCGTTATGACTAATTGCGAACTGCACCTGGTTACTCCCGGAGCTAACAAAAGGAATTGAGACGAAATTTGTCGGCTGTGTCCTTGCCGAGACAACCTCACTCACGTCAATTCCCACCGACGCTAGTTCTCGTGTTCCATCAGCTTCTATGACCTTCAAGAGTACTCGTCCTTCTTCGAGCTTGACGGGCAATTGCATTACATGGTCGTAATGCGGTTGTACCCCTATAGGTTCCGAAACAAACTGATCCTCGTAGTTGTTCCCGAAAGTTCTTATACGCAACAATTGATCTTCTTTTGTTAGTTGGGCGCTTTTTGAGAAGACTCCATTGACTGGTAAATCTGTTGCGTTGGTCCTCCAAACAACTATTCCTGGTTCCAGGTTTGCTGCGTTGTATGAGACGGGAGAATCCGCGTGAAGACGCGGTACAGGGTCGAGTCGTAATGACGCTACGGCGCGTCGAGCAATTACGCCAGCAAACCAAACGGGATTTGAACGAATTACGCTACTGCCGCGAGCTAGTCGCATTCGTTCGCGGTCAAAACCGTCCTGGCCAAATAGAACGGTCGCATACTCTGGCTTCCCGGACCACTGTGCTTCTTGTGTCATGATGCCCCGGTCCGTATTTGGGATATCGAATCGTCCCGACTCATCGAAGTCTGCAATTCCCTCGAGTAGAGTTTGACCAGCTCCTAGCGACAAGGGAATGAAACGATGAAAAACGATAGCGTTCTTGATCGTTACTGGAGCTATAACAAGCGCTGCTCCAATTACAATCGCCCCGGCCGCCAAAAGACGCCTTTTCTTCTGCACGAGGATCGGAATTAGAGAAGCGAGGAGAAGCGGCAGGAGAAATGCGTTTGCTCGAAACCAACAAGATATTCCAATCAATGCTCCGGCAAATAGAAACAGGTAGAGATTGGAAGTCTTAACCGCACGAACAATCAAGTAGACCGCCAAGAGGATCGGTAGAATCACCAACGAGTCGGGTAATAACAAAACAGAAAAATAAGCAAACTGAGGCGACAGTGATGCCAACAAGCCGGCAAGTATCGCAACGTTCAGTGGCATCAATTCGGCCGCAATAAGAAACAAGACTACAATTGCGAATGAATCGATAACGATCTGAATGAATTGAATGGCGGTATCTGACTCGCCAATTGTCTTAAAAACGGTAGCGAGTACAATCGGGTAACCTGGCGGATGTCCAATATGTATTGTGTCACTGGCAAAAACTTTGAAGTCGCCGCGCGCAAGTTGTCTTGCGTAATCTTTATAGCTGGCAGTAACTCCGGTTTGTACCCTCCAGGCGTCGCGACGATTGTCCTGCCAGGTTAATGTCCGTACAGCGAAAGCGAGTATGAAGAGTATCAGGCACAGCAGTACCAGTACGCCCCGGTTACATTCTGGTGAATGTGTGGTTAGGTCTTGCCGGCTATTGAGGTCCTGACTTGGCATTTCGTATGTGACAAACGCAATTGAGGTCCGCGTCTGTTTTCAATTCACTCGATCAAATCCACGGACAGGTGAGTTGGTCAACATTCCGTCCTTGGGCAGTGACAATGAAACCCGGTCAGTGTCTCTTTTTTCAAGGGTGACTACAACCTTTTTGAGTTGTTGACTTAATCTTCATCGGGAGCGCGACTGGCTGCCTACTATTAGAATCTGATGTTGACCAATCGATCGATAATCTGTTTTGGCGGCGAAGATTGGTGGTATCACCACCCACACTCAAAAGCTCATCTGATGCGCAAGTTTGCCCGCGCTGGAAACAAGGTGATCTTCGTCAACTCGATTTCGATGGGGCTTCCAAGCCTCGGACACAAAGATCTATTACCCCGGATAAAACGAAAGCTCGGAAGTTATTCGAAACTTGCGCGACAAACCGAAGAGGGGATTACGGTCGTCTCACCCGCGAGTCTGCCTTTTTTCGGTTCAGCTACCGCTCGTACGTTGAATCGACGTGCAATCGCTGCCCAAATCGGGCAGCTAGCGAAGAGTCGCGGTCTCAGCAAGCCGATCCTTTGGATTGCTATTCCGACGGCGGCTGAAATGATTGGCGCGTTTGGTGAATCTGCTGTTGTCTATCATGTGTCCGACAAGTACGATGCGAATACTATGGACCACGCGACGGACCCGGCGTTGATTCGTAAGCTTCACGAACGCGCAATTGAGTCTGCCGATCTCGTTTTCTATTCGGGGAGAAAACTTTTTGACGAAGCGACTCTAGGTCGAAATCATTCTCATCTACTCGAACAGGGAGTCGATTATGATCATTGGAAGGACGTCAACAAAAGTGATATCGAGGTTGCACCAGCGGTAGCCCGTATTCCGCGACCCCGACTTGGTTATTTTGGCGCGATTGAGCCATGGCTTGTTGACCAGGAGCTGATCAGACGCGCTGCGGTCGAAAAACCGGAGTGGCAATGGGTCTTTATTGGAAATCGATCGAGGGGTGTTGAAATTGAGGAACTGCCGAATACGCATTTCCTTCCACCGGTTCCTTACTCAGAACTTCCGAAATATGCTGCTGGATTCGACGTTTGCGTTTTACCATGGGAAACTGAACAGGCGTTTACGAGTTATGGATCAGCAATAAAAGTGCGTGAGTATTTGGCCACTGGTAAACCAGTTGTGATTTCACCGCTACCCGAGTATGAACACTTAAGCGGAGTGTTACGTATCGCTCGAACCCATGACGAGTTTTTGAGATTGATTGACGAGTCGCTGCGCGAAAACGATCCCGCGGCGCAATCAAGACGTCGAGCTGCAGTTGCGTCTGGAACATGGGAGGCCCGCGCTGAGTGGGTGAGCGACCTGATCGAGAAGACTCTGCAGAAGAAGCAAAGCGAATGAAGCAGGTATTGCAAAACCGAAAGACTGGCCGTCCCTTTGTGGGCGAGGTACCGGTGCCGGCATTACAGTCGGGCCGCGTTCTTGTTCGTACTGTCGCTTCGCTAATTAGTGCAGGCACAGAGCGAGCAGCTGTTGAAATGGTTAGCAAAGGTCTGGTCCAGGAAGCTCGTCAACGTCCTGACCTGGTCAAAGCGGTTATGGCCAAGGTCAAGTCGGAAGGTTTGATGAGCACCTTTGCATCAGTCCGCGACAAGATGGCCGCTTCACAAGCTTTGGGTTACAGCGCATCAGGCATTGTTTCTGCTGTAGCTGAAGACGTAACTGAGTTTCAGGTTGGAGATCGCGTGTCATGTGCGGGAGTGGGCTACGCTGCGCACGCGGAAGTACTTTCGGTTCCAAAGAACCTGTGTGTTCATCTGCCTGATGCCGTGGAGTTTGAGTCAGGTGCATTTGGAACGCTTGGCGCGATTGCGCTACAGGGAGTTCGACTTGCTGTCCCAACTCTCGGTGAGTCTGTTGTTGTAATAGGTCTCGGCTTGCTTGGTCAGATTGCGGTCCAGCTACTCAAGGCAAGTGGTTGCCGCGTGTTTGGATTGGACCTTAATCCGGAACGAATCAAACTAGCGCTTGAATTAGGCGCGGATGAAGCTGCGGTGTCAGATGATGAGGCGCCGAAAGCAATTGAAAGTTGGACGCGAGGCCGCGGAGCTGACGCAGTACTCATAACTGCGGCGACGGATTCGAACCAACCAGTAGAACTGGCGGCCAGGATTTCGCGAGTTAAAGGTCGAGTGGTTGTGGTTGGCCTGACTGGCCTCGATATTCCACGGCAGCCCTTTTTTATGCGCGAACTGTCGTTGACGATTTCTATGTCGTATGGACCAGGTCGTTACGATCCTGATTATGAAGAGCGTGGCAACGACTATCCATTTGGTTACGTCCGTTGGACTGAGAAACGAAACATCGAAGCCTTCCTCGATCTGATCGCCGCAAAGAGAATTGATACAAATAGACTCATTAGTCATCGGTTCAAAATCAGTGAGGCTGAAAAAGCATACCAGCTGATCTCTGGCGACTTGAAAGAGCCTTACATGGGAGTGATTCTAAACTACGACCCGGAGGCAAAAGTAAGCACCAGGGTTCAGCTATCTCCACGGACGGGCGAGGGCAAAATTGTCGTTGGTGTGATTGGTGCCGGTGGATATGTCCCGGCGATGTTGCTGCCGCATTTTAAAGAAGAGAATGTAACTTTCAAATCGATCGCAACTGCATCGGGAATTTCAGCGCACGATGTTGGAAAGAAGTTTGGTTTTGTCGAAGCAGTGTCTAGTGCTGAAGATGTACTAGACGATAGTGAAGTGAATCTGGTTGTCATTGGTACGCGTCACGATACTCATGCTCAATTGGCTGAAGCAGCATTGTTGAGAGGCAAACATGTTTTTGTCGAAAAGCCCCTCGCGATAAGCGACGAAGAGTTGGACCGTGTTCTAGCAGCAACAGCAAAGTCCAACGCGCGATTGATGGTTGGCTTCAATCGCCGGTTCTCCCCGCTGGCTCGGCGGGCACGCGACCTCTTTGCTGATCGTTCGACGCCGCTTTCAATTCTTTATCGGGTAAACGCTGGAAGGATTCCAAAAGAACACTGGACGCAGGATCCAAAAGAGGGTGGCGGAAGAATTGTCGGTGAGGTTTGTCACTTCGTTGACTTGATGCAATTCATAACGGGAACGCCTCCGGTCTCGGTATTTGCTGAGAGCATTAGTGCGAGGAATGAAAGTACAGTTGACGCCGACTCGGTTTTTATCAATATACGTTTCGCGGATGGGTCTAATGGTAGTATCGCTTACTTGAGTGAAGGCGATAAGACCCTTCCGAAAGAGCGAATCGAGATCTTTGGCAGCGGCCAGGCGTTTGTGCTCGACGACTATAAACGAGCTGCAATATACAAAGATGGCCGTGAGGAAGAGATAACACTGCGAGCTCAAGATAAGGGTCAACGCGAACAAATACAAATAGTTTGTGCGAGTATTTTGAAAGGTTCGGCTGCTCCGATTAGCCTGGAAGAGTTGACTGCTACCACGCGTACGACTTTCCGCATTCTCGATTCCTTGCGTACTCACCAGCCCCAGGAAATTTAGATTCATAACAAAGTGTCATGTAGCTCATGTGCGGCATCGCCGGAATAATCAGTCAACAAGCCGAACAGTTTCTTGGTCCAATGCTCGAGAGTGTCGAGCACCGTGGACGTGATGATCAAGGTACCTGGATATCTGATCCAATCGATGATTACGGTCGACGTCTAGCCCTGGGCCATCGTCGTCTCGCGATAATCGATACTAGCCCTGCCGGGCATCAGCCAATGTTTTCTGCGGATAGCCGTTATGTCCTCACTTTCAATGGCGAGATTTATAACTATCGTGAACTGCGAGAACAGTTACGTTCACTCGGACATCAGTTTCGAACTGAGAGTGATGCCGAAGTGTTATTGGCGGCCTTTGCAGAATGGGATCATGAATGTCTTAGTCATCTCAACGGGATGTTTGCGTTTGCTATCTGGGACAACCAAGAGCGAGCCCTGACACTTGCGCGAGATCACGTTGGAATTAAGCCTTTGTATTACTCGCTGACACCCGACAGGAATGGATCCCCTGGTACATTCATCTTCGGGTCCGAGATCAAAGCAATACTCGCAAGTGGTTTGGTGCCGAGGGCGATCGATCCGGAAGCGCTCAATCAGTTTCTTACCTTTCTCTGGTCACCCGACCCAAAAACATTATTCGCTGGCGTTAACACTCTGCCACCGGCGCATGTACTTCGCTATCAGAATAATGAGATAACTTTGCGCGAGTGGTGGGATGTGTCCTTTAACGAGATCGAGGAAGGAAAGAATGAAGAGTGGTGGCGCGAACGCACACTTGAAACGCTGGACCGAGTGGTCAAAATGGAGATGGTCTCAGACGTTCCCCTCGGATCATTTCTATCTGGAGGAATTGATTCATCGGGAATTGTCGCCATGATGGAGCGACATAGCGACGGTCGCGCGATTAGTACCTACACGGTTGGAATCGAAAGCCAGGATCTACGATACGACATCATTCCGGACGACGTGCGTTGGGCGCGTCGCGTCAACGAGCAACTGCAGACGGACTACCACGAGATCATGTTGCAGCCTTCGGTAGCCGAGTTGTTTCCGAAACTCGTTTACCACATGGAAGAGCCGATAATCGATATGGCAATTCCGAGTTATCTCGTCTCCCAGGCCGCTCGTGAAACGCTGACGGTGATGCTGTCAGGAATGGGTGGCGATGAAGTCTTTGCGGGTTACCCCCGACAGATGGCCATGAAACTCGCGTCCGCGTTTGACCCCGTACCGAGTCTACTGCGACGTCCCTTGATGAAAACTGTTTCGCAAGTTCTACCTGGCGGTTTACCAGGCAGGTTCACCGCTCCTTTGCGCAACGCAAAGAAGTTTACGCGGAGTGCAGCATTTGATTTTGAGGATCGCTATCTCGGTTACGGCACTTACTTCACGAATGAGGCGAAGCAACGTCTTTACTCAAACGAGTGGCGCGAGGCAACAGGCTCTTGTGATCCATATGCCGTGCATCGTGGCTATTTCGCGCGAGCGGCAAAGGCCGCTCCGTTGAATCGACTGCTCTATGTTGATCTAAAAACTTTTCTGCCTTGTTTGAACTTGATGACCACCGACAAGACTTCGATGGCAGCGAACCTCGAGGTGCGGGTTCCTTTTCTGAACCGGGAAATGATTGAAATGGCGGCGCGAATGCCGCCGAGGTTGAAGCTTCGGGGTCTGAGACGAAAGTACATTCTCAAGCGTGCACTGGAGAGTGTATTGTCGCGAGAGGTTGTTTGGCGCAAGAAGGCGGGCTTTGGCGCTCCCATCAGATCATGGTTGCGTGGCCCACTAAGGCCGATGATTGACGATCTGCTGTCGGAGGAAACCATCAAGCGGCGTGGAATCTTTCGTCCGCGAGAGGTCAGGCGGGTTGTCGACGCGAATTTTTCGGGACGCGAGGACAACAATCTTCAGGTTTTTCAATTACTCGGCCTCGAGATCTGGCAGCGCACCTTTCTCGATTGAAAACGCTCGGAAACTTGATTTTGACCGGATTCACGCGAAACATTGCTAGATTTCGAGCCTTCCCGCGCCAAATGTTGCAAAACATTGACAAACAGTGGGCTGGCGTCTTACTCTGCAGGTGGTAGCGTCACCCCGGACAGCTGCCCTTCAAAGCCCTCACGGCCTCGAAGAAAGTCTCCAGTTCCCAGCCATGATCCGACAGGAAGAGCTCGACTTATCATCTTTGGAACCAGTTCATCCGGCCGAAACGGCAGTGGCTGGTAAATCTGTCTTATTGGCCGAAGATGACCCCGCGCTAAGACGATATCTCGAAGTGGTCCTTGAACGTGCAGGCTATAAGGTTGTGGCCGCGGCAGATGGTTTGGAGGCAATGAAGTCATTGCTGACCAATTCGGTGGATGTTGTTGTGACTGACGCAATCATGCCTAACTTGAGTGGTTACGAACTGTGCCGCTTCGTACGCGGCAGTCAACATCTATCTCACTTGCCAATAATCCTACTCACAGCGTTAAATCGTCGCACAGCTACCTCAGAGCTTGTGGATGTTAATGCTTACCTTTCCAAGCCAGTATCACCAGAAAAACTCCTCGACTGTTTGACCGAATTATTTGAGCAAGCGCATTAAGGCAACGAGCTGCGCAAATGCACGGCAGCTTTTTCATATGTAGATAGGATCTGAACCAACCACCAACTGCAGACTGTGTAAAAACTAGATCGTCTATCGGCAAAGATTGTCGAATACCTCTGATCTGCGTGGAATGAGGTCAGTACCGAAACGCGGTAGCGTCGGGTCGACCGTTCCAACTAAGCCTCTTGTAGTGGATCGCCGACCCGACGCTACCGCGTTTCGGTACTGACCTCATTCCACGCAGATTCGGGTAACCAAACTGGCGCCGCGCAGAGCGCCCGAGGTTAGAGAAGGGCTGTGGTAGAAAGACGAAAAAGGGCGACCGCGTATAAACGGTCGCCCTTTCTCTTACTTACTAACGAAGAAGATCTCTAAACTGAAGCTGCTGTGGTTAGTAGTTGATCCAGAGGTGTATACGAAATTCCCTGCGCCGAAGCCACCGCCTCATACGTACAGTGTCCAGCAAATGTATTCACTCCCTCTTTCAAACCTGGGTCGCTCTCGATTGCGTGATAGAAGCCTTTGTTTGCCAATTTCAGAGCATATGGAAGCGTTGCATTTGTCAGAGCAAATGTTGAAGTACGAGGAACAGCACCCGGCATGTTTGCTACGCAATAGTGCAGCACTCCTTCAACATAGTAGGTTGGATTAGAGTGGGTGGTCGGATGAGTAGTCTCGATACAACCACCCTGGTCCACCGCAACATCGACCAGGACTGCGCCGTTTGGTACGTCCTTCAACATAGTCCTGGTAACTAGTTTTGGTGCTGCTGCTCCGGGAACGAGTACCGCGCCCACGATCAAATCGGCGTTTGAAATTGCGTCATGGATCATGTACGCACTCGAAGCAAGAGTAGAGATCTTTGAAAGAAATATGTCGTCGAGTTCACGTAGGCGGTCGAGGTTGTTGTCGATCATGGTAACGTGAGCACCCATACCAACTGCCATCTTCGCAGCATTAGTGCCAACAACGCCGCCGCCAATGATCACGACCCTAGCAGCCGGGACACCCGGTACGCCGCCTAGAAGTATTCCCCGCCCGCCACTCATTTTCTCGAGGTAATGCGCACCAACCTGGATCGCCATTCTTCCGGCGACCTCGGACATTGGAGTCAGCAACGGTAACGTACCACGTCGATCAGTGATCGTTTCATATGCGATGCCAGTTACTTTGCGTTGGACCAATTGCTTTGTAAGTTCATGATCGGGCGCCAGATGTAAGTAGGTGAAAAGCAACTGTCCTTCTCGCATCCGCGGATATTCGGGCGCGATCGGTTCTTTTACCTTGACGATCATGTCGGCCTTGGCCCAGATTTCGTCAGCCGACTCAAGTATGGTACCTCCCGCGCGCTGGTACAGTGTGTCTTCGAATCCTGATCCAGCACCAGCATCCTTTTCAACAATTATTTCGTTTCCAGAATCTTTTAAGGCACGAACTCCGGCCGGGGTTAGACCGACTCTATATTCATTGTCTTTGATCTCTTTCGGCAGTCCGACAATCACTTTGGTTCCTCCAGGTAAGTAAGTAGATCTTAAAATATTATTTAGACGTTTCCACTGGATCGATCTGCGCACGCTGCAGTTTGCCACTGAAATCGACGTAAATAGATTTCCATTCCGAGAAGATATCCAGGACTTGTGTGCCTGCTTCTCGATGACCATTCCCGGTAGCTTTGGTCCCGCCAAACGGCAAATGTACTTCGGCGCCAATTGTTGAAGCATTGACGTAGAAAATACCCGTATACATGTCGTTCATGGCGCGGAAAGCGCGGTTAACGTCTTGTGTGTAGATCGCGGCGGAGAGTCCGTACCGAACCCCATTTGCAATCTGAATTGCTTCTTCAAGAGAGTTAGTTGGAATAACAGTTGTGACTGGTCCAAAGATCTCTTCCTGCGAAATACGCATGTCAGCGGACGCGTCGGTAAAGACCGTTGGCTCGATGAAGAACCCGTTTGCGTAATCGCCACGCGTGAGTCGCTTACCGCCGCAAGCAAGCTTGGCGCCATCTTCATTGCGACCGATTCTGATGTAGCCCATGATCTTTTCAACTGCATCAGCATTGATCACTGGTCCAACATCGGTCCTGGGATCTGCGCCATTCCCAACCCGCAGTTCACTTGTCTGTTCGACAAGCTTGTTTACAAACTTTCGGTAGACTTTCTTATGAACGATCAAGCGCGACGATGCGGTGCAACGTTGACCGGATGTACCGAAGGCGCCCCAAATGGCGCCTTCTACTGCTAAATCTATATCCGCGTCCTCCATCACGATGATGGCGTTTTTGCCACCCATCTCGAGCGAACAGATCGCATTGCGCTCAGCACAAGCTGAGGCTACAACTCGACCCGTCGCCGTAGAACCGGTAAACGAAATCAATCTCAGGGCAGGATGGTTTGTCATAGCGGCCCCGACAGTTTCACCAAACCCGGTAACAAGGTTTACTACACCTGGTGGGATGCCGGCCTCTTCACAAGCCTTTACAAGATTGTAAGTGGAGAGCGGTGTGTCTTCTGCTGGTTTGATTACTACAGTGTTGCCACAGATCAGCGCTGGAATTAGTTTCCACGAAGGAATTGCCATTGGAAAATTCCACGGCGTAATCAATCCGCAAAGACCGACAGGTTGACGAATGCACATCGCGAATTTGTCGCGCATCTCCGCCGGTGTTGTGAACCCGTGTAGACGTCGTCCTTCTCCCGCGGTGTAGTAAGTACAGTCGATCGCTTCCTGAACGTCGCCGCCGGCTTCCTTCAGAACCTTTCCCATCTCACGAGTCATATCTGCGGTGAACTTTTCCTTGTCGCGAATCAAAATCTCGCCCAGTCGGAAAAGTAACTCTGCGCGTTTGGGTGCGGGTGTGTTTTTCCAGCGATCAAAAGCGCCTTGTGCTGCATTTACTGCGGCATAGATATCGTCATTTGTTGATAACGGGAATCGGCCAATGATGTCGCGATTGTCGGCCGGGTTGATGTTCTCAAACATCTCGCCTGATGCGCTTCCAACCCACTTGCCGTTAATGTAGTTTTGATAGGTCTTAACCGTGGTTCTGGTGGCGGTCTTCGCCCCCTGGTGTTTACCATTGTTCTTTGCAATTGCTTTTTTTGCCTGAGCCATAAAGATAGTTTTCCATAGACAGTATTTCGGGTGTCAGGGACAGTGCCAGTGTTTGTCCTGACACTTCGAAGCCTGACACCCGATACTAAAAAGTTATTGATAAGTGAACTGAACGATTCTCGGAGCTAGTCGATCGACTTTCGCGTCTCGTTGCACACTTGTTACGTTTAGGACGATTGGGTCTCCTGCTTTTAGACCGCTAATTACTCGTTGGAAATCCGCCAGCGAATTAACCGGGACCCTGTTAATGCGATTGATTACGTCGCCGACCACCAGTGCTGGTAATCCTGCCGGTGGAACACGAATCTCCGCGACCAATCCATTCGGATCGATCTCTTTAACATAGAGACCTTGAACGCCACCGAGACGTTTGTCCGCGATCAGTTGAGGAGTAAGTTCAGCCAAGGTGATGCCAAGATGCAGAGCATTGCCTTTAGGATCCGGTTCCTTAGCTTTTGTGGGTTCAACCCAGCCGGGTTGATCATCTACGGGTCGTTCACTCAAAACGACACTGATACTCTTCTTTTCGAGTTTGCCGTTGCTATCGCGGAGAAATGCGAGGGTCGTTTGCTGTCCAACCGGAGTGCTGGCAACCCGTTGGATCAAGTCCTGAGCATTGCTCACGGGAGCATTTTCAAATTCAACGATGATGTCGTTTGGCTGGATTCCTGCCTTGGCAGCCGGAGTCACTTGTCCATTTTCAGTCGGCGTCACTGCAGTTACGATCGCGCCACGTGCTTCTGACAGACCGTAGACCTTAGCAAATTCCTCGTGAACTGATTCAAGTGAAACGCCGAGATAACCGCGTTTGACTTTTCCTTGCGCGATTATCTGTTTGTAGACAAAGTTTGTTTCGTTCGCTGGAAGAGCAAATCCGATTCCGTTGTAGTCGCCAGTTGAAGTCGCAATCTGCGAATTCATTCCAATCACTTCACCACGCATATTGACGAGTGGACCACCACTATTCCCGCGATTGATCGCAGCGTCAGTCTGAAGGAAACGTTGGAAGACATTGAAATAGGGACTGTCTCGCTCTTTTTTGGAAATGATTCCGGCAGTGACCGTTTGGTCTAGCCCGAACGGCGAGCCCATTGCTAGTACCCAATCACCAACTTGTGCCGCATTGGAATCTCCCAGAGTCACGGTTGGTAGCTCGCGACTTGATTTAATCTTGATCACGGCCACATCTGTCGCTGAGTCAATGCCAACTACCTTGCCCCGAAACTTCTCACCCGATTGGAGTCCGACGATGATGCTGGTTGCATCTTCAATAACGTGATTGTTCGTCAGAATGTAGCCTTCTGAACTAACGATGAAGCCGCTGCCGACTCCACGAGTTGGCCGTCGTTGACGGCGAAACATGTCGAGCAGGGGATTAGTCGCTGATTGATCGTCTTTCTCGGAGTCGACGTTTTTGTCCTCGAGATCGACAGACTTCTGAAGGGTTTCGATGTTGACCACCGCTGGTTCAACACGACGAGCTATCTCTGCAAACGAAGCCGACAACGCTTCTGGTGCACGTGCAATCTGGATATCGTTTTGCGCGATGGTTGGTCGACCTGACAACATCGCTCCGATACCGATGCCTGCGAGGAGACACGCCACACCCATCGCGGCAATCCAGATGCGAAGCTTTTTCAGAATTGTGCGTTCTTGATCCGTCGTGTTGGATTTAGAGAGGTCAAACATTACACACCACCTTCGAAGTAACCGAAACCGCTGTGCCCCAGGGGATGCCAACTTGCGTAAGTGGCGATCAGAGCACAAGGAAAGAGGCTAGAGTATAGCTAAAGGGTGGTCTTGGGGCAAAAACTCTGGGTACGGAGCGATTTAGCCAAGAAATTGTGGGTCGTGACGCGTTTTAAGTAGCTGAAAACTGGTGTGCAGCAGTTGTTGGATTCCAAAGTTCAAACGCGAAGCAAAACCTTGAGCACTCCTTTGGCTGCAGCGCGTTCCATTGCGTAGACGCCGTTTCGTAATGGATATTCTTCGCTGATCAAGCTCTCGACATCGACCAAGCCTTTTTCCAGCAGTTCGAGAGCAGGTGCGAAGCGACCGCAACGTGAGCCCACGATAGAGATTTCATCCACAACAATGCGTGCGGCATCGATCTTGGTTGTATCGTGAAAAGTAGATTTAAGAACTAACTTTCCCTTCGGACGCAACAGGTCAAGTGCAAGACTAAAACCTGGTGCGGCTCCAGAGGCCTCAACTACTAAATCAAATTCGCGTTTCTGCTTGCTCACTTGCGATGGCGTTGCGGTTTCAATCCCCCTATTCGCAGCGAGACGCAACTTTTGAGAGTGTTTCCCGACGAGAAGAACCTGGCCCTTAGTAAGAGCGAGTACCTGGGCGCAAAGTAATCCAAGCTTGCCGTCACCAATGATGGCGACACGATCCTTAGGATTTATCGAAGCACGTTCGAGAATCCCACACGCCGCCGAGAGCGGTTCAGTAAAAACTGCATGCTCATTAGATATGCTGGCAGGAACGTTGATGAGGTTACTGTTTGGTAGACGGAGAAACTCAGCGTGCGCACCGTCTCTTCCTACAATTCCCAGCACAGTTCTTGTTGGACAATGACGTGGATCGCCACTACGACAAAGTTTGCACTTGCCGCAACCGGCGTTTATCTCTCCGACAACTCGTTGTCCGATCAGCTTCCGGTTTGAGCTCTCTTCAACAACTCCGACGAACTCGTGACCGATTGTTCCATTGAAACCGGCGTAGCCGCGTCCTATCTCAAGGTCTGTATTGCATATCCCCGATAGTAGAACACGTACAAGTGACTCCCGATTGCGATCGGGCTTCTCTACTTTCCTAACTGCGAGACGCTTTTTTTCGACACGGAGGGCGAGCATTCTTGTGGTTGGTCTTGGGTCTTAGGTTTTTGATCTTAGTAATCTTGAGCCGGCGAAGTATCTAAAGGCAAAGTACAAAGCACAAAGACGCAAGTACAAAGGCCACGCGGCGGCTTAAAAACTCTTACTTCTCGTGTAAACGTTCTGTGGAGTTAGTTCAACGACTTGTTTGCTGCCATCCACACGCACGGGTAAACGCCACTCGATCTCTTCGTCGCCGGACAGTTTTGCCCTTAACCACCAGGTTCCAGGTGATAGCACCACTGAGCCGCGTCCCTGTTTGTCTAGCTGGGCGTTCACTCTGGATCGGCCCTTCATTCGTTCCTTTAGAAAATCTTCGAAGCGTTTACCAGTTCGTGGTTCGGCAAAGAACTCATCTCGGACGGCAACAACGTCTACCGGATAAAGTTCGATGGACACGTCTTGACTTGTTACCGAGCTGTCGGAAGGTTGGCGAAGAACGATTTGAACCAGAGTTTGCCCGGAGTTGGTTTGGAAATTCGTGTCGGTTGCCGGCACTCGCCTGTAGATTACCCAGCCAGCAAAGACTACGCCCACGACCAGTGCGATTCTTAGTGCGAGGATTACGATGTTTCGATAGCGAACTTTCACCCTATTACAAATTACTCCAAAATCACGACTTTTCGCTACTTCCTAAACTCTCGGACGAAACCGACGAGCGAGTCAGCCTCTTTTTCAGTCAATTTGTCTTTGAATGCGGGCATGTTGCCGCGGAGATTCCTGCCGTTCATGATTGAGTTATATATTCTCTCCTCACTAACGTCTTCCTGCCAGGCTGCGTCAGTCAGATCTCGTGCGTGACTGTACTTCCCTTTGTTGGTTTGTGACCGTCCATCTCGCCCGTGACAAGTAATACAATAAGTCCCATACAGTTCCTTCGCCGGGCGATCTTTATTTGGTGATGTGTTTGCCCGGACAACGATCCAGGTCAACAACGAAGTGATTATCAATATGGAGATCATTGCTCCTGATTTTGTCGTCACGATTTGGATCATACAGAAGCTCGATACTTTTGTGTAATTTTAAGACGTTGGGAGACTAGCTCAGAGTAGTCAAGGCCACTGGCTTGCCCAGTGGTTGTTCCGCTCGTTACTACAAAGAGGCCTTCTTTTACTTCCAGCGCGCTTGCGCGCGCACGAGTGGAGTGAAACGAAAGCTATTAGCAACGAACGATAGAGACCACTGAGCAAGCCAGTGGCCTAAAAAGAAACTATTAGCGACCACTGGGCAAGCCAGTGGCCTAAAAGAAAACTACCTCGCAAAGATTTTGCTTTTGAAGGTTGAAACGTTTGCAAATGCGAAGTAAGCTCACTAGGTAACCCCAACGCTTTCTATCAGGAACAAACTCCATTGACCGAAATCGAGATTACCAAGCTTCGCGAAGAGTGTGGCGTCTTCGGAATTTACGGAAACCCCGATGCGACGCGATTGACCTACCTGGGTCTTTACGCACTTCAGCATCGTGGTCAGGAGTCGTGCGGCATCGTTGCCTCAGACGGCGTCGAGTTACGTGTTGAACGCGCGATGGGACACGTCTCGGATGCGTTTAACCAATCTCACCTCGACCGACTAAAAGGCGCAAGTGCTATCGGGCATGTGCGCTATTCGACCGCTGGCGAAGTTTCAATACTTGAAGCGCAACCGTTTCTCGTGACCTGCCAACACGGCCAGATTGCCGTATGTCATAACGGGAACTTACCGTTTGCTCGAGACGAAAGACTCCGACTCGAAAAAGAAGGTGCGATCTTCTCTTCAACTTCAGACACTGAAGTCGTGCTTCATGGCGTTGCCAGATCCAGATTGCCCGTGCGCGAAGCAATACCGGAAGTCTTGCGGCAAACCGAGGGTGCGTTTTCGATGCTTTTTCTAACACCCAGCTCATTGATCGCGATTCGCGATAGCCGTGGATTTCGACCACTTGCTCTGGGAAGGTTGGGAGACGCATGGGTGGTAGCATCAGAGACGTGTGCCTTCGATTTGATCGATGCGCAGTATGTACGTGATGTTGAACCGGGAGAGATGATCGTCATTGATCAGGATGGCCTACGGTCATCGCATCCGCTTCCCAAAGAAAAACATTCGATGTGTCTCTTCGAGCATGTGTATTTTGCCCGGCCAGATTCGTTGATCTACGGGCGCTCGATAAATGAGTCGCGTCATAAAATGGGTCGTCGTTTGGCGGTGGAACAACCGGCAGATGCGGACATTGTAGTGCCAGTGCCTGACTCAGGAGTTGCAGCTTCAGTCGGATATGCCGCAGAGAGCGGACTCAGTTTCCGGTTTGGGCTTGTACGCAATCACTATGTTGGCCGAACCTTTATCGAACCAAAACAATCGATCCGCTCATTCGGAGTACGAATAAAACTAAACCCGGTGCGCGACCTCATTAACGGCAGACGAGTAGTGCTCATTGACGACTCAATTGTACGAGGTACTACATCCAAGAAAATTGTCCGCATGGTGCGTGAGGCAGGCGCAAAAGAGATTCACGTTCGCATCAGCTGCCCGCCTACCGTTAGTCCGTGTTACTACGGAGTGGATACTCCGGATAAGTCAGAGTTGATTGCAGCGCAAATGTCAGTCGACAAAATTCGAGACTACATTGAGGCCGACTCACTTGGTTATCTATCGCTCGAGGGAATGATCGCCGCTACGGGCCTGAGTCCAAACTCCAGTTGTGTAGCTTGTTGGAACGGACAATACCCGACGCGAATTACCAGGGAAGCAGAGACCATGTGGGAACGAGATCACGAATCAGTAATCGCGGAAGGTTGAATTAGTGATGTTGTTGCGGTGCAAACTCGTACTCTGCACGTTACTGACTATTCTTATCCTTACCACTCATACTGTCGCAATCAATCCGGTACCGGCTCAGACTGGCAATCTATCGCTTGAGGTCTTTCAAGTAGCTGACTTACCTTTGCATGTTCACGAAGCCACACTGGAGAAGGTCGATAAGAACTACAGGCTTAAGTGCTGGCTCTCCAATAATGCCGAGGTCAAGATTATCGGCTTGCGTTATTCGGTTGTTGCGATTGATTCCAAAAACGAGATTCACATCGTAATTAATCGAAGTGAAGGCTTGTCGTTAGCAGCCTATGACTCACGCGCTATCACTTTTCGAACACCGTTGGCTTTTAAACCAAGAGACGGCTTTCGCTTAATGATGATGTTGGAACAAGTCGTTTCGTCGGGCTCGATTTGGGAAGTGGTAAAAGCTAAGGACGCAGCTGCGGCGTACGCTATCGGAGACTATTCGACAACTCCGCAGGTTTTGCATGTGCCTAATCAGGTCGATGCGCCCTTACCAACGCGCTTGCCGTTTTGATCCGAGCGAGGTTTCTTAGTGGGAAAAGTCGGTCGAGCTACCCGAGGATGTGGTTGTGTAATTGCGGTCTTCCTGGTACTTGCCTCTGTGGGTGGCTACCTCGGCTATAAGTATGTCTATTCCTGGTGGAAGACAAAACAACCGCCGCCGTCCGGAGCCGAACTAACTGTCCGAATTCTTGATGTTGGTCCAATAAATGGCGACTCAATTCTGATTACATCACCAACGGGGAAAACTATTCTGATAGATGCGGGCGATACGACCAAAGGAAAGACTGTTGTTGAAGCTTTGAAACGTAACAATATTCAGCAGCTCGATTACTTTATCGCAACGCACCCTCACCCGGATCATCTCGGAGGTGCAGCAGAAGTATTCAAAGCCGTCAAAGTCCTGAATGTGATCGACAACGGTGCATTGCCAGTTGTACCACCAAGCCTTGCAGTTACAACTGTAAAGCCAACTCCAGGTGTCAAAAAACAACCGGCTCCGCCAAAAAGGGCAAGTAAAACTCCTTCGGTAACGAAGTTCTACGACGACTATCAGGAAGCAATCAAAACGAGTGGGGCGCAGTACGAGAAAGCACAGCCCGGAAAGAAATATGATTTGGGTGGAGGCGCGTTACTGACGATTCTTGCGCCATCTGAACCGTACTTTGATAAGGATCAGATGAAGACTGGCGGTAACGAACCAAACGCAAACTCAGTGGTCGCACGTTTGGATTATGGCTCCTTCTCCATGTTGTTGCCGGGTGATGCTGAAGATCAAACGGAACATCGCTTACTCACGAAGGACTTGAATCTCGAAGCAAAGGTTTTGAAGATCGCGCATCATGGTTCCAAGTACTCGACTTCGGCGGATTTTTTAAAGCGCGTGAAACCTGAAATCGTAATTATTTCCTGCGGGGCCTGGAATCGTTATGGCCATCCTCATCAAAGCGTACTTGATCGACTACGGGCTGCGAATCCAAACGTTAAGCTCTACCGGACTGATTTTCAGGGTGAGATAACTGTTACCACTCGAGGTAAAGAAAGTGACGTAGCCGTAAAGACGGCCAAGGAATCGACTGAAGACTTGTGGACCGGACGAATCCCACAAAAAGATGATTCATCGCGCTCGGGATTCATTGCTTACGGCGATTTTGGACCACCACCGAAACCACCGAAGAAGACTCAGCAGTAGATTGTTACTATTAGATCGACATGACTAAACCAATTTCATATAGCGATGCGGGCGTCGATATTGACGCTGCTACGAGGGCAACTGACCGGATAAAAGAGTTGGCCCGCACGACCTTTAATCAACGAACGCTCTCGGAAATCGGCAGTTTTGGCGGAATGTTTGACGGCGCTTTTCCCAGCATGGCCCAGCCCGTACTGGTCGCTTCTGCTGATGGTGTTGGTACAAAACTCAAAATCGCTTTCGCGACGGGAGTACACAACACGGTTGGACGAGACCTCGTCAATCATTGTGTCAACGACATACTCGTACAGGGTGCTCGACCGCTCTTCTTTTTGGACTACATCGCAACCGGCAAACTCTCGCCAGATGTTGTCGCGAGTATCATTGAAGGCGTTACCAACGGATGTCGTGAAAATGGTTGTGTACTGCTGGGTGGTGAGACGGCAGAAATGCCGGGCTTCTATTCAGACGGCGAATACGACATCGCCGGATTTATTGTCGGTGTCGTGGATCGAGAAAAAGTTATTGACGGAAAATCTATTGCAGCCGGCGATGTCTTGCTGGCGCTTCCGTCAATCGGACTTCATACAAATGGTTACTCGCTCGCGCGTAAACTCTTTTTCGAAGTTGCCGGATATCAGCCGCAAACACTGGTTACGGAGTTAGGTGTCACTGCCGGTGAAGCATTGTTGAAACCACACTTGAGTTACTTGAAACCGCTCGAAGGTCTGCTCGACCAGGGCATGATAAAAGGCTTGGCCCACATAACGGGCGGAGGTCTAACGGATAACATTCCGCGTATTCTTCCTGAAGGTACTGCGGTCGAGATTAGAGAGGGAACCTGGCCCATACTTCCGGTTTACGAGTTACTCCGCCAATTGGGAAATGTTTCGGAAAGCGAAATGTATCGTACGTTCAATATGGGAGTAGGTATGGTGATCGTGTCTTCGGAAGCAAACGCGCCGAAGATAAAAGAGCACCTAACGAGTAATGATGAAAAGTGTTTTGAGATAGGCAGAGTGGTTGCGGGAAGTCGTGAAGTAACTTTTCGATAAAAGCACCTCTTTTGGATAGCAAAGTTTAAACATGACGCGTATCGCAATCTTAATTTCAGGACGAGGGTCAAATATGTTCGCCCTCGCGAATTCAATTCGTGAAGGGAAGATCGGGAATGCTGAGATTGTGTTGGTGATCAGCGACAAGGCCGAAGCTGCCGGGATTCCATTGGCGCGTGAGCATGGTCTCAACGCGATGGTTATAGAACGTCTCGGTCGAAAGCGAGAAGATCACGAGCGTGAAGTTATCGCGATCCTGAAAGAGCATCGAGTTGATTTGATCTGTTTGGCAGGATACATGCGCCTGCTATCGCCCGAGTTCATTCAGGCCTTTCCGATGCGCATTTTGAACATTCATCCGAGTTTGCTTCCGTCTTTTCCGGGCCTTGACGCACAGAGACAGGCTATCAATCATGGCGTAAAGGTTAGTGGTTGCACGGTCCACTTTGTAGACCAGACCCTCGACGGTGGTCCAATCCTGGTGCAAAAGTCTGTGCCGGTAATGGATGATGATTCAGAAGCAACTCTTGCGGCGAGAATTCTCGAGCAGGAACACGTGCTTTACACAGAAGCGGTGAAACTCGTCGTCAGCGGCGAGTTTGAAGTGGTGGGCCGAAGAGTTATACGAACGGATTCAAAGGGTCAGTGATCTCGTAATCGAAGTGCCCACGCTGCTTGCTTGCGGACTCTTTCATCACTGTCATTCAACGCTGCTCGAAGTGGTTCAACTGCGCGACGATCACCCTTCAATCCCAAGGCCCACGCAGCCTGGCTTCGCACATGAGCGTCAGGATCATTCAATGCGGCAATCAGCGGACTGACTGCGCGCGAGTCACCTTTGAGGCCCAACGCCCACGCGGCTTGAGTTCTAACTTTATCGCCATCGGCTCGCAGCGCAACGGTGAGAGGTTCAACAGCCCGAGCGTCACCTTTCAATCCAAGGGCCCACGCTGCTTGTGATTGAACCTTTGCATTTTGGTCGCTGAGAGCGACGATCAAAGCTTCTACCGATCGATCGTCGCCCTTCAGACCAAGAGCCCATGCTGCTTGCGAACGCACCTGCCATTCGCTGTCTTTCAAAGCCAAGGTCAATGGCTCCACCGCTCTCTCGTCGCCAACCAATCCTAACGACCACGATGCTTTTGCACGCACATGCCACTGTGGATCTCTCAAGACACTAATAAGTGGCTCAATACTTCTCTCATCACGAATCAAACCGAGTGCGAACGTTGCGTTTGCGCGGGCTTGCCACGCGTCTGATTTCAGCGCGCCTACCAGCGGCTGAATAGCTGCTGATCCCATTCTCGATAATGCAATCGCTGCGAGTTCACCCGGAGTAGTCTTGGAAAGCTCTACGTTACCGCCATTCCTCCGCTCACCACAGATTGGGTAATCAATTTCAGCATCATCGCCAAGTATTTTGACGAGTTCTGGGATCGCAGCTGTCGCCTTCAGTTCACCAAGGCCGCAGGCGGCTTCGGCTCGTTCGCGCGGATTTGCTGAGCTGAGTTTTTGGATTTTTGCCTGTACTTCAGCCGAAGGTTCTGTCTGTTGAGTTGAAAGATCTGACTTCGCGTGTTCAAGCGTGAAATCGAAAGAGTATGGAGCGAATGGTGTTCCACCTAGTGCACAGGAAACGATTGCTGCAACTGCGAGTATCAGTTCTTTCATGATTCTTCCAACCTTTTGTTATTTAAGACCCTAAAGATTTGGGTAGGTCTTATCAGGCAAACACCACAGAGCGACTTTTTGTGACTGCTTGATTTTGAATGTGAGCGATGTTCGTTGCTAGAGATAGATGTGAGTGAGAGGCCCCCGGCTTGCACGGTGGTGATTCACGTTCGTGGCAACAACAAAAAAGCAAATAACCTGAGCAGAGGCCACCGGCTTGCCCGGTGGAGATTCACGTTCGTGGCTACAACAAAAAAGCAAATAACCTGAGCAGAGGCCACCGGCTTGCCCGGTGGTGATTCACGTTCGTGGCTACAACAAGAAAGCAAAACAACTGAGCGGAGGCCACCGGCTTGCCCGGTGGAGCGTCACGTTTTGTCTCGGAGCTGGGAAGAATGTTGGAGTACCCTCGAGGCGGACCAACAAATCTCTTCTGTCCGTAGCTACGAGCGTGAAAGACCACCGCGCAAGGCGGTGGCCTCCGCTCGAACTCATCGGGCGAGCTTTAGTAGCCACGAGCGTAAAAGACCACCGCGCAAGGCGGTGGCCTCCGCTCGAATTCGTCGGGCGAGCTTTCGTAGCCACGAGCGTGAAAGACCACCGCGCAAGGCGGTGGCCTCCGCTCGGACTCATCGGGCGAGCTTTAGTAGCCACGAGCGTGAAAGACCACCGCGCAAGGCGGTGGCCTCGGCTCGAATTCATCGGGCGAGCTTTAGTAGCCACGAGCGTGAAAGACCACCGCGCAAGGCGGTGGCCTCCCCTCGAATTCATTGGACGAGATTTAGTAGCCACGAGCGTGAAAGACCACCGCGCAAGGCGGTGGCCTCCGCTCGAACTCATCGGGCGAGCTTTAGTAGCCACGAGCGTGAAAGACCACCGCGCAAGGCGGTGGCCTCCGCTCGAATTCGTCGGGCGAGCTTTAGTAGCCACGAGCGTGAAAGACCACCGCGCAAGGCGGTGGCCTCCGCTCGAACTCGTCGGGCGAGATTAGTAGCCACGAGCGTGAAAGACCACCGCGCAAGGCGGTGACCTCAAGCCACTCTACTAATCTTCTTTGCGTTTGGCGCCGAGTGCTTCGGCACGTTGAAAAGCTGCCCAAACAGCTTTTGACAGAACCGTACGTAAACCACCTTTTTCCATCTGATAGATAGCTTCCGCTGACGTGCCTCCGGGTGAAGTCACCATATTCCTCAACTCTGCCGGATGTTTTTGTGACTCCTTCGCAAAGAGAACAGATCCGAGAATCATTTGCTGGACCAACTCCTGCGAAACGTGACGTGAGAATCCCATGTGCACACCCGCATCGATCAAGGCTTCCATAACCAGGAAGATGTATGTTGGACCAGTGGCACTTAAAGCGGTGGCCATGTCGATCTGTCGTTCGTTTTCAACTTGTACCGTTTCTCCCAGCGCATCAAGCATTGCCTTTACTTGCCTGGCCTGACTCTCATCGACATCCGCGCTGGGAGTCCATGCGGTTAGACCAGCACCAATTTGCGCCGGTGTGTTTGGCATTGCACGAACGATCGAGCTATGCCCAAGTCCGTGAGAAATTGTTTCTATTTTTGCGCCAGCTACAATGGAAACAACCAGTTGATCCGGACGTAACGAGCCTTTGAGGTCTTGCAACACTCGCCCGAGCCGCTGCGGCTTAACCCCGAGCACTACGATCTGGCCACCATCTAAAGCTTGCGTAGAAACTGCGTCGCAGTTTTGCTCCACCATTCTGATCTGATACTTAGTTTGCAATTCATCGCGACGATTGGCCCTTGGATGACTGCCAATAATCTGTTCCGGGTTTACAAGCTTCTTGCGGAGTAACCCGGCGATAATTGCTTCCGCCATTACGCCACAGCCAATGAATGCCAGGCGCGACGTCGCGAGAGGATTTGTCTGTTGCTGTGAACTCGAATCCATTTTCTTAGACCAGGCCCTCTATTAATTCAGATGGCGCGTCCTTTCGGTGTTAGGCTAAGCTATCCGATGCGTGGCTACCTTACTTAAGTTTTCCTCGCCATGGAATGAAATAGATGTCAGCTACTTTAGCAACAGAAGACATACTGATCATCGAGACTCCTGAACGAGTGCCGTTGCACTTCGCGTTGGCGTCGATCGGAAACCGTTTTCTTGCTTGTGCAATAGACCACGCGCTGCAGGTATTTACTCTCGCTCTAATATTGGTAGCGTTTCTAATCCTTGCGGACCTTTCGAGTGTCGAAGGATCAATATCGAATGCGCCGAAATGGGTTTACGCGGTGATGATCGTAGTGTTGTTCCTTGTCCTAACTGGCTACTTTGCCTTTTTTGAATGGATGTGGAGTGGGCAAACCCCTGGCAAGCGTTGGTTAAAGCTGCGAGTAATTCGCGAAGATGGCCGGCCGATCACTTTTTGGGAAGCAGCGGTTCGCAATCTACTGCGTAGCTTCGACATGATGCCGACGTTTTTCTATTCCGTCGGTTTGATCTCAGTGTTTATTTCGAGTAGGGACCAGAGAGTTGGGGACATGGTTGCGGGTACAGTTGTGGTACGCGAGCGCGAAGCGGAAGCGCCGGAGTTCGCTAATGTCTTTGCGTCGCCTGTAAGTGATCCAGCGCTGCGTCGATCTTTCAAGCCGGTGGAGTTTACGGCGAATCTAAACAGTTTGACTGAGGCGGAGATTCAGGTCGTGGAAACGTTTCTTCGTCGCCGGTGGGACCTTCCTGAGGTTCCACGACAATGGATGGCCTGGCGAGTTTCGCTCCCTATACTTTACAAACTCCGTCCGACCTATGAGATGGCGACCTTCACATATGAGGGGTTTCTTGAAGAACTTCTGCATCGATATCTCGCAACTCACCGCTTTAGTCAGTAAGCAGGTGGCTGGCTTACTGTTACACCAGTGCTCTATTAAGTGAGTTTTGACCACCTCATACCCGCCTGTTATTCTTTCCTGTTTCAGCTGGAGCACTTATTCAAGCCAGGAGACTAGAGGAGAGTAAGAGGGTATGACAAAAGAAGTTTTTATACTCGGTGGTAAACGAACCCCGATGGGTGATTACGTCGGCGAGTTGAAAGATGTGTCCGCAATCGAGCTAGGCGCAATTGCATCGCGCGGAGCGTTAGAGGCAACTGGCGTTACTCCCGATCAGATTGACCACGCGGTCTTCGGAAACGCTTTACAAACTTCGGGCGACGCGATTTATGGCGCTCGACACGTCGCTCTAAAGGCCGGCGTACCATTTGAACGTCCTGCTTTGACTGTTAACAGGCTTTGCGGCAGTGGTATTCAGTCGATAGTTTCTGGAGCTCAAATGATCCAACTCGGCGAAGCTCACACATGTTTGGTTGGTGGCATGGAATCGATGTCTCAAGCGCCACATGTGATTCGAGGCGCGCGTTCCGGATTTGCATTAGGGCAAGGAAAACTTGAAGACAGTTTAATGGTTGCATTACTCGATACCTACTGCAACACACCCATGGCTGGAACTGCCGAGAACCTGGCGAGGAAGTTTGAGATCTCCAGAGAAGAACAGGATCAATATGCATTGCGCTCGCAACAGGAAGCGAAGCGTGCTGGAGATGCTGGATACTTTGCGGAAGAGATCGTTCCCGTAGAGATTCAGACGCGAAAAGGTACAAAGGTATTCGCTCAAGACGATCATCCTCGGCCCGAAACCACCCTCGAAGGACTTGCTAAACTAAGGCCTGCGTTTGCAAAGGACGGCTTTGTAACCGCTGGAAATGCCTCTGGAATCGTCGATGGTGCTGCCGCCCTGGTGATTGCTGACGAAGAATTTGTGAAATCAGGCGATCACAAGCCCATGGGTCGAATCGTAAGTTGGGCCTATGCTGGCGTTGAACCCGAGATTATGGGAATTGGACCAGTCCCAGCCACGCGGATGGCTCTAAAGAAATCCGGGTTGAGCATTAGTGATCTGGATCTTGTTGAGGTGAATGAAGCCTTCGCTGCGCAGTATTTAGCAGTGGAAAAAGAGTTGGGGCTGGATCGTTCGCGTACAAATGTTAATGGTGGTGCTATTGCCCTAGGTCATCCGTTGGGAGCTACTGGGACGAGGATCGTACTAACCGTGCTTCACGAACTTCATCGTCGCAAGGGTCGCTATGGGTTGGCGACAGCGTGTATTGGTGGTGGCCAAGGCATTGCGATGATTGTCGAACGACTGTGACGCACTTTGACGCACCGACCGAAGTTTTACGGAGAGCGGGAGAAAGGTCTCAGGCTTTGCTGGTGACTCTTTCTCCTGATTTTCCAATGATATCCAAATTCTTAGGGAACCCTTTCACTCCTCTTGGCGACACTCATCAGGTTAAATATTGGGATAAATCGCTTTCGTCCCGCGACGTTGTTTATCTATCCATTCGGCACAGCTATTGCGAATTTCGACAAGCAATTGAACCCTCTGGGTTCATGCATTTGTTGAGTACAAAATGGTCACACAGATTTAATGGCTTCAATCTGGACTTTGCCTTGCGAAGACTTGGCTAAGCGTGATAGAAGTCGCGTCTTGCTTTTTAGCGCCAGTCGCTTTTTTTTCCTTCTTCAATTGCAGAAATCAAGTTTCGAAATCGTAGTCTAAATCGGCGCGCGTAAGGAGCGCGTCATGAGTCAACTCATTGCCTAAGGAGTTCCCCGGTATGTCGAAAATTGTAAGGCTTTCTTTTGTATTTTTGGTGGTGCTCGGATTGAGCGCTGTCGCTATGGCGCAATCAACGACCACAGGCGCTGTCGGCGGTGTGGTCACGAATCCAAACAAGGAGGTAGTCCCCGGTGCGGCGGTAACGGTTCGAAATGTGGAAACGAACAAGGAAGACAACGCCACAACCGACGATGCAGGTCGCTTTAAAGTTGCCAACTTGCAGCCTGGAAAATACGCGGTCACAGTGAATTCCGCGGGCTTTAGTCCACTTACGCAGGAGAATATAGTGGTCGAAGTCGGTCGCGAGACGAGCCTCGAGGTAGCATTGACAGTCGGACAAGTTACCGGCACTGTCGATGTAACCGCAGAAGCTCCTGTGATCAACACGACACAGCAAGATTTTTCCACAAACATCAATCAAACATCGATCAATGAACTTCCGATCAACGGTCGTCGCTGGTCGAACTTCGCGCTGCTTACCCCAGGCGCAGTGCCCGATGGCACTTTTGGTTTGATCAGTTTCCGTGGTATTTCGGGTCTGCTTAATAACAACACGATCGACGGTGGCGACAACAATCAGGCGTTCTTCGCTGAAGAGCGTGGCAGAACGCGTATCAGCTACTCGGTCAGTCAAGCTGCGATTCGTGAGTTTCAGGTGAACACCTCGAGCTACTCAGCCGAGTACGGTCGCTCGGCTGGCGGTGTTGTGAACGCCATCACAAAGAGTGGTACTAACGAATTCCATGGTGGCGCTTTTTATTATCAGCGCAATAACAAGTGGGGGGCGCGCAATCCACTCGCAACTCGACAGGAATTGATCAACGGTGTGTTTACGCCAGTCGGTTTCAAGCCAAAAGACGTCCGCCATCAGTTTGGCGGCACAATTGGAGGACCGATTGTCAAAAACAAGGCCTTCTTCTTCTTCAGCTACGACCAGCAGAATCGAAACTTCCCTGGTCTCTCGATTTTTAATACCCCTAGTTTTTTGAACCTCAGCACTGCAAATCGAAACCTTCTTACGGCGAGGGGTCTAACTTCAGCTCAGATTGATAACACCCTTAACTTCTTGAGCAGTATTTCCGGGCCAGTCCCAAGGACCGGAGATCAGAAACTTTTTCTGCCGAAAGTTGACTGGAACATCAACGACAGGAACACCCTGACAGTCAGCTACAATCGCTTGCGCTGGGATTCGCCGGCTGGAGTTCAAACTCAGGCGACAAATACTCGCGCTATCGACAATTTCGGAAACGACTTTGTTGAGATCGACGCAATTAACGCCAAGCTCGCTTCTACACTATCACCGACCTTGTTGAATGAGTTTCGTATGCAATGGGGACGGGATAACGAAACCCAATTCAGTCAACCGCCCGCTCCCGGCGAGCCCACCAACTCGGTCAATGGGCGATCGCCACAAACGTTCGTCCAGGGTGCCTTTACTTTTGGCATACCCGAATTTCTTGAGCGCGCCGCTTTCCCAGATGAAACCAGATGGCAGTTTGCAGACACTGTCACTATGACAGCTGGAAATCACACGATTAAGTTCGGCGGTGACATCAACTTCGTTAAGGACGACATCAATAACTTGCGATTCAGTGGTGGCGAGTTTAATTACTCAGGTAACACTGGCCAGGTGGATTTTATTCTTGACTATGTGAATTTCGCTACTAACGGCGCGATTCGAGCTCTTACACCAACACTTGCAAGCCCGCTGCTTGGCTTTTGTCCCAGCGTTACATCAGTAACCCAAACTAATCCACCGATTCGACGTGCTGGTAAGTGTTATGCGGGCGCGTTCAATCAGGGCTTTGGATTATTGGGTCTTACTATGAAGACCACTGACATCAACTACTTCATTCAGGATGACTGGCGTGTGAACCCACGTCTTACTCTGAATTTTGGTCTTCGCTACGAGTATCAGCGCAACCCGAATCCGCCCAACCCAAATCCAGCTCTGCCAAGAACCGATAACAAGGTGGACGATCGCAATAACTTTGGACCACGGATTGGATTCGCGTATGACCTTACCGGCGACGGAAAAACAAGTATCCGAGGCGGTTGGGGGCTTTACTACGGGCGGGTGATTAACTCGACCGTCTACAACACTCTAGTAAATACGGGTGGTCCAATTGAAACTGGTCAACGTCAGTACAGCGCAAGTGCCACGAACCTTCCCGCCGCATGCGCGGGACAGACTCCTGAACAGTGTGCGTTACTTCCGATCTATCCCAACCTGATTCCGCCTTCTGGCGCGCCAGTCGGTGCTGTTCAGTACTTCTCGGACACGTTCCAACTGCCTCAGATTCATCAGTGGGACTTTATCTTTGAAAGAGAGATTGCTCGGAACACGGTGGTTTCTGCTTCCTATCTGGGTAGCTTTGGAAACTCACTACCGAACTTTGTTGACACCAATTTACCGGCGCCAACACGTACCGTGGCTTTGAATGTCATCGGTGGACCATTTAACGGGCAGACCTACTTAACTCCGTTGTTTACTGGTCCGAGGCCGAACCCCGCGTTCGCGCAGCTTACCGAAATCAGAAGCAACGTTTATTCGAAGTATCACGCACTTGTGCTGCAGGCTAATCGTCGTCTGACGAACGGCTTCCAGTTACAGGCGAATTACACCTTTTCGCGCGCTCAGGATAACGGACAGAGCTCAACGACGTTCACAACGAACAACTTGCCTTTCAATGCCTTTGATCAAAGCGCCGAAGACGGCCTCTCAGCGTTTGACCGGAGACAGAAGTTCGTGATTAGCGCCGTTTACAGCCCGAATCCGTTCGACAGCGGCGTGGCTAAGGCAGTATTCAATGGTTGGACACTCTCGCCAATCATTAATGCGTTTTCTGGCCAACGGGTTACTGCAAATCTGACGGGTTCTCTTAATCCAACGTCCTTTGGTTTTGCTTCGGCTCAAACCCCGGGCGGCGGAATTAATGGTTCAGGCGGATCTTCTCGCTTTGCCCAGGCGCCAAGGAACTTCTTCAAGCAACCGAACATTTGGTACTTCGATGGTCGGATTTCACGTCGCTTCAATATTACTGAAGGCACCAACGTTGAGTTTTTGGTTGAGGGCTTCAACTGGTTCAATCGGACTCAGGTTACAGGTGTAAACAGCACGATCTACCAGATTTCTGGTAACACCCTAATTCTACCAACGACTACTTTCTTTTCGACGACCGGAGCGGACAGCACGTTGTTCCGCGAACGTCAGGTTCAATTTGCAGTACGCTTCGAGTTCTAAAGAAACCGAAGCTAAAGCAATTAGGGCGTGCTCACTTGATGAGCACGCCCTAATTTTTTAATGGCTGGTCTAACTTTACTGCCTTTTATTTCTTTCCTTCTTCGATCTTGCCGCCAGAATCTTTCCAGGCTTTCCAGCCACCAGCCATCGAAGACACATTCGTGTAACCCATACTCTGCAGAACATCTGCGGCTAGAGCTGAACGAAAACCACCGCCGCAGTAGAGAATGAGTTCCGTGGCCTTATTTGGATAAGTAGCTTCGATATCGCGTTCGATGATGCCTTTACCCATATGGATAGCGCCGGCAGCATGGGCCACGTCCCATTCATTGTCTTCACGCACATCGATGAGTTTTGTGCCCTGATTCTGGGCCAAACGCTGCTGAGTTTCACTTACGGTCAATTCTTTGACCCGACTTTTTGCGTCGTTAACTAACCTGAGAAATCCTTCCGAGTGTTTCATTCCCTTATGCTTTTTCCTCCAAAACTAACAAATTATCTGATGCCACGTCCGCAGCATGCCTGTTTGGACGGCGGCATGCAAATGATTATAATAAACGTTTTCGGAAAAGCGTTTATTTCTGCATAGAGTGAAGAGCCACGTGATTCGATCCCATCACCCTTAACTCATCACTCGTCGTTTATTACTGTTTGGTGGAGAGGAACTCTAAATTGGCTAACGAAACGTTTGACGTGACTGTTATCGGCAGTGGACCCGGTGGGTACGTTGCCGCAATTCGCGCTGGTCAGCTCGGACTTAAAGTCGCGATTGTTGAAAAAGATACCCGGCTCGGCGGCACCTGCACATTGAGAGGTTGTATACCTACAAAGCAGATGTTGATGTCGGCCCATGTTTACGAGCAGATGCAACACGCTGCGGATTTTGGTGTGCAGGCTTCAGGTATTCAGTTGGCATTTGCCGACGTGCAGAAACGAAAAGACAAGGTAGTGCTCAAGAATTCGAAGGGCATCGAATACCTGATGAAAAAGAACAAGGTCACCGTTTTTAAAGGAACGGGAAAACTTGCACTACCAGGCAAGGTCGAAATCACCGACGCAGAGGGCAAGAAACAGACAATTGAGACGAAGAACATCATCATCGCCACTGGATCAGTTGTTCGTCCTATCCCTGGATTCGATACGGACGGTGAGCGCGTTGTTAACAGCGACCACATTCTTGAGTTAGAGACAGTGCCAAAATCACTCATCGTTATGGGTGCCGGCGCCGTTGGTGTCGAGTTTGCTTCCGTTTATTCCCGGTTTGGTGCAGAGACTACAATCGTGGAGTTATTGCCTCGGTTGGTACCGCTGGAAGACGAAGAGGTTTCGAAGGAACTGGAAAGAAGTTTCCGCAAACGTGGCATCAAGTCCCAGCTTGATACCAAGCTCGAAAAGCTTGAGAAAACAGAGACGGGCGTTCGCGTAACCGGCAAAACGTCGAAAGGTGAAGCTGTCACTCTCGAAGCGGAGATGTTATTAGTCGCGGTTGGTCGCTTGCCATACACAACCGGTCTCGGACTTGAAGGTACAAAAATCAAAGTCGATCGTGGCTTCATCCAGGTTGATGAATATCAGCAGACTGGTGAGAAGGGTGTTTACGCGATTGGCGACGTGGTTCCGACACCTTTGCTGGCCCACCTCGCTTCGAAAGAGGGAATTGTCGCAGTAGAGCATCTGGCTGGACAGAAAGACGTAAGACCGATCAATTTGCGACTCGTGCCAAACTGCACTTATTGCGACCCTGAGGTAGCATCAGTGGGACTAACTGAAGCTAAGGCGAAGGAGCAGGGATATGACGTTAAAGTCGGAAGATTCCCCTTCTCAGCTTCTGGTAAGGCCCGCATACTGGGAGAAGAAGAAGGTTTTGTGAAGATCGTGAGCGAGAAAAAGTACGACGAGATTCTCGGCGTGCATATCATTGGACCACATGCGACCGAGCTAATCGCAGAAGCCTGCGTCGCTATGCAGTTAGAATCAACGGCGGACGAGTTGGGTCGAACGATGCACGCGCATCCGACTGTTTCTGAAGCCGTCATGGAAGCGGCTGAGGGTGTTCACGACATGTCGATTCATATCTAATTATGGACCAACAACAATCCGCTAAAGGTGACCAGAAAGGTCAACGTGAAAAGAATTCGAGGCATCGTCGCCATGCGGCGCGGCCTCGTTTTGAAATTCGGGTCAATACGAAGTATGCACCTCATAAAACGGCAGACGGTAAAGCATTAAGTTGTACTTCGGAGACTACGCTCAAGCCTGAACAACTCATTGAGATTTATCGCTATTTGAAGTTGACTCGGCTGGTTGAAGAGCGTCTCGTTAATCTCTACCGGCAAACAAAAGTTGTCGGCGGAGTCTTTCGCTCGTTGGGCCAGGAAGCTACTGCGGTGGGGAGCGCCTACGCGCTTCAGTCGCAGGATTTCATTACTCCGCTCATTCGCGATCTTGGGGCCGTTCTCGTTAAAGGTATTAGACCGCGCGACATCTTCGCGCAGTACATGGCCAAGGCCTGGGGACCTTCCGGCGGAAAGGATCTCAATATTCACTTCGGTGATATTGAAAAGGGCTTTATTGGTCCAATCTCGCATTTGGGCGACATGATTCCCGTCATGACAGGACTGTTACTCGCTGCCCGAATGCAGAAAAAGAATTTCGTTGCCATTGCTTACATCGGCGATGGCGGAATGAGCACCGGTGCATTCCATGAAGGGATCAACTTCGCTGCAGTACAACGGCTTCCACTAATCGTAGTAGCCGAACATAACCACTACGCTTACTCAACCCCGACGAGTTTACAAACTGCCTGTAAAGACCTGGCCGAAAAAGCCGCTGGTTACGGTATCCCCGCCTACATTGTCGATGGAAACGATGTCGTCGCCTGCTATGAAGTCACAAAGCATGCGACCGATTATGCCAGACGAGGCGGCGGTGCAGTTTTGATTGAAGCGAAGACTTATCGCCGTAAAGGACACGCGGAGCATGACGACCAACGCTATGTAGCTTCAGGTGAAGTTGAATGGTGGGAAGAGCATAACGATCCTCTCGATCGCTTTGAGCGATACTTACTAGAGAACAACTTAGCAACAAAAGAGCAGATGGATGAAATCTTAGCTGGTGTGCTGCGAGAGATAGATGAAGATTGCGAGTGGGCCGAATCATCGCCAATGCCGGAAGGCGAGAAGGCGGCATACGGAGTTTTCGATAACAACATCGTTCCTCCTGCTCATCGACCAAAGGTATTGGAGTCGTAAACCGATGTCGACAGCTGTCAAAAAAGAACACAAATCCGCGCGTCCCCAACGGGGAGGCCAGGCCACTCTCGTTGAAGCAATCCGACAGGGCATCTGGGAGGAAATGGAACGAGACCCGACAGTCTTCGTGATCGGTGAAGACGTGGGTGCCTACGGCGGCGCTTTCAAAGTTACTGATGGTTTGCTGGACGAGTTTGGCAGAGAACGAGTTATCGATACGCCAATATCTGAAGGCGCCATCGTCGGCGCGGCGTGCGGCGCAGCGTTGATGGGAATGCGACCAGTCGCCGAGTTTCAGTTTATCGACTTTATTTCAGCGGGCTTTGACCTCCTGACGAATTATGCAGCCAAGTGTCGGTATCGTTGGGGCGCAGGGATCCCGGCCGTATTTCGTGGTCCATGTGGCTCTGGAGTTCGCTCTGGCCCCTTCCACTCGTTGAACGCAGAGGCATTCTTTCTCAACACTGCCGGTCTCAAGATTGTGGAACCGTCAACTGCGTACGACGCAAAAGGTCTTATCAAGGCAGCCATTCGAGATCCCGATCCGGTCCTTTATTTTGAACACAAGAAACTGTATCGCCTGCCGCGGCTACGCGAAGAATTACCTTCTGAGGATTACATCGTCGAGATTGGTAAAGCGCGGGTCGTCAAACAGGGGCGCGATTTGTCCATTATCACTTTCGGAGCAATGGTGCTGACAGCGCTGGATGCTGCTGAGGAATTGGAAAAAGAGGGACTCGATGTCGAGGTGCTGGATTTGAGAACGCTGGCGCCGATGGATAAAGACGCAATCCTGGCGAGCGTAAAGAAAACCAGCAAAGCGATTGTATTGCATGAAGCTTCTCGAACTGGTGGCATTGGAGGAGAAATAGCCGCAACGATTGCAGAAGAAGCTTTCGAATGGTTGGACGCGCCAGTCTTACGGGTCGCGTCAATTGATACCCCGGTCCCGTATTCACCTCCGCTCGAGGATTATTACCTGCCGCAAATCAAAGACGTTGTTGATGCGGCGCGGAAGTTGGCCGCGTACTAAGTGTCCGACTTAGTGTCCGACAAACTTTAGTTTGTCGTATCTAAGGCATCGGGCTTCCTCGAGGTTGAAGGGTTGAGCAGGATGAACGACAAGCTGAAGCTTGTCGGACAGGTCGGACAAGAAGAGGAAAAAGATGAGCACTGAAGTGGTTATGCCGCAAATGGGAGAATCCATTGCGGAAGGCACAATTACCAAATGGCTAAAAAAAGTCGGGGAGAAAGTTGAACGTGACGAACCGCTTTTTGAGATTTCGACTGACAAGGTCGATGCAGAGATCCCTTCTCCAGCCGCAGGTACATTAACTGAGGTAAGGTTTAATGAAGGCGATACAGTTGAAGTGAATACTGTAATCGCGGTACTTGACGGTGGTGCATCGGCTACGTCGCAGGCTCCGGCCGCTCCTGCAGCAGAACCAAAGCCTGTCGTGCCCGAGCCGAAACCAGAACCAGTCGCGGCGGCCCCAAAAGCAGAAGTTCCGGTTCCGAAACCTGAACCACCCAAAGTCGAGCCACCGCCGCCACCTCCGACTCAGTCAGCGCCAACTCCTTCGCCCTCAGATCTTCGAGCAATTGCGGCCACTCCAGCAGCAGCAAAATCGTCGGACGGTGCTAGCGCAGAAGAGTTGCGTCGAACTAAATCAAGTCCGCTTGTTCGAAAGATTGCGCAAGAGCACGGCGTCGACATTTCCCGGTTGGAGGGAACCGGAGTAAGCGGCCGTGTTACTAAGAATGACATTCTTAGTTTTATCGAGTCGGGCAGTACTGCACCGGCTCCCGCTCCTCGTGTGACAGCTCCAACGGTCCCCGTTAGTGAACCGGTCGCGCCTTCGTCACCAAGACCTCTTGCTGGCGATCGTGTGGAACCGATGAGTGTCATGCGAAAGAAGATCGCCGAACACATGGTGATGTCGCGGCGGACGTCGGCCCATGTCACGACGGTCTACGAGATCGACATGACTCGGATCGCAAAACTTCGCCATGTGCATCGGGATAGTTTTGTTGAACGAACCGGTACCAAACTTACGTTCATGCCGTTTATTTTCGAGGCCGTCAACAAGGCGTTGCGAAAATTTCCCATTTTTAACGCGCAGGTAAGCGATGACCAAATTATCTATAAGCAGGACATCAATTTGGGAATGGCAGTCGCGCTTGATTGGGGACTAATTGTCCCAGTCATCAAGCGTGCAGACGACTTAAGCATCTCCGGCCTGGCTAGAGCTGCAAATGATCTTGCTGATAGGGCCAGGACCAAACAGCTTAAACCCGATGAAGTAACAGGTGGAACGTTTACAATTACCAACCCGGGCGTTTTTGGTGGTCTATTTGGAACACCCATAATTAACCAGCCCCAGCTCGCGATACTGGGCGTTGGAAAGATTGAGAAACGGCCCAAAGTACTTACTACAGAAGATGGGGACGACTTTTTGGCAATTCGTTGGATGGCCTACTTCGCTCTAAGTTTTGATCATAGAGTGATTGATGGAGCGGACGCTGAGAAGTTCCTGGCTTACGTTAAGGACCAATTGGAGGGGGGAGAGTTCTCAATTTAGACGGACTCTTGCGATTGTCGTCCAAAATGAACACAAAGCGGTGACGGTCTATGTGAAGATCGTTACCGCATTTTTGTTAAAAAAGCGCTTCTTATTGCGATAAAGTTGTGAGTCGATGAAGAATGTCGGAGGCTATTGACTTACATCCCGAGTAGATTTAAGAGATGTCATCCGCAAAGTTAATCGGACGAGCGGAGCGAGCTATCAAACTCGTCGCCGGAAGAAAAAAGGAGGAACGCGCCGCCCGATAAGGCGCGTTGCCGTCACTTTACACAAGGAGAGATACCGATGGTATTCACAAACTTTAGATTGTTTTCCCCGGTAGCACTAGCTGCCTGCCTCTTGGTCACTTCAGCCTCCCTAGCGTTCGCACAAGATAAGACACAACCGTCCGGCTCGCGAACAATCGCTAGCGGCCAAAAGATGAAGATCAAAGGCGTGGTCACACGACGTGACGCCGACACGTTCACGGTTCGCGACATGAATGGCGTGGATACCGTTGTTCGGCTCGACGACAAAACCAGTGTTAAGACCAATGGTGGGTTCCTGCGCGGTGGAACAAATTATGCACAGACCAGCATTCTTCGTGGTCTAAACCTCGAAGTTGAAGGTCGTGGAAATGGCTCAGGCGAACTGGCTGCTGAGAAAGTTCGCTTTAGCGAAACAGATATGAAGACCGCACGCGCCGTTGAATCGCGCGCTGTGCCACTGGAAGAGCGTGCTTCAGATACTGAAGCCAAACTAACCCAGGTCGAAGCAAACGCTCAGCGTTTGTCAGGACAAATAGATGAGCTCGCAGCGGTGTCCAATGCGGCCCGCGGTGGTGCGAAAGCAGCCCAAGCTACTGCCGACTCGGCGGTCGCCGGTGTTAACGCAACAAACGAGCGCATCTCATCACTTGACGACTATGAACCGCAAACTGTAGCTGCCGTGAACTTCAAGAGCGGTAGCTCAATTCTTCTTCCAGATTCAAAAGCGAAGCTTGACGAAATCGCTACCAAAGCGCTGAACGCCAAGGGTTATGTACTGGAAGTTACTGGTTTCGCAGATACCAATGGCAGTATCAAGCGCAATCAACTATTAAGCCAACAGCGCGCAGACGCAGTGATCCGTTACCTGGTTGAGAGTCATCAGATTCCGCTACGTCGTATCGTTACGCCGTTCGGATATGGTGAGACCAATCCGGTTGCTGACAACGAGACGAAAGAAGGACGCGCACAGAACCGTCGTGTCGAGATCAAGTTGTTGGTCAACAAGGGCTTGACTGCTCCGGCGCCAACAATGAACCCCGGTACCTCTGGTTCCGGCAATTAACATGAGTTGGAGTCGCATAGATTTCACAATGCAACTCCGTTGATAAGCCTGGGCAACAAAGAGTCATGGATCATGCCGTCCAAAAAGCGGTAGGATAGAGAGACACGTTAGCCAGCAAGCTGGCGGCATGATTGGTGACTCAATGAATGTCAGAATACAAACAGGTTTTTGGGGAAAACTTTTATGGCCGGCATTCCTTTGTGGAGTGCTGGCCATTTTTACGTCTTTACCTGCGGCAAATGCCCAAACGATTAAGGACATGCCGCCGCCACCACCGCTTTGGAAACCTAAGCCAACACCCACTCCAAAACCACCAGAAGAAGAAGTGCTGGATGTTGTAAAGGTCACTTCGAATCTAGTCATGGTGCCTGTGTCCGTTACAGATTCTCAAGGACAGGCAATACAGGGACTGAAGGTCGCGGACTTTCGGCTGGAAGAGGAAGGACGACAACAGGAGATTGCCGAAATTGGCGATCCGGAACAAGTCCCACTCGACATAGCTTTGCTATTTGATATCTCCAGCAGTGTTAGTCAAAAGGGTTTCTTTCAGTTCCAACAGAGTGCGGCCGCTGCATTTCTGAAGGAGGTGATGAAGCCTAACGATAAAGCGGCTGTTTTCACCATTGCGTCGACACCCAACATGGTCCAGGGTCTTGCGCCTAGCGAAGTTGCGGCGGCAAAAGTAGTAGCAATACCGGCGGCGACGTCGTCAGTGCCGACAGCGTTCTATGACACGGTTTCTGCTGCTGCTAAGTATTTAGCGGAAGCTTCACCAGGACGGCATCGTCGTGTAATCATCGTCCTTTCTGACGGTGACGACAATTTCAGCGACCGGATCAAGGAGTTGTCTGTAGCAGAGGCGCGAGCAACCGTGAACGGCCAAACCACAGGGGCTTCGGCCCTGGTTGCCCTTCAGAAGAAACATCGCATCGCTGTTCAGGAGGTACAGAAAGACGTTCAGCAAGCCGACGTAACGTTTTATTCAGTGAATCCGGGTGGTCCTTCTGTGAGTCTAAATTCGATTAGTACGCGCGCCCAGATCGGCATGCAGAACATTGCTGACGTTACCGGCGGTACTGCGTTTGTCCCGAATTCAGATAAGGATTTGGAGACCGTTTTCCGTCGCGTTGCAGCAGAACTTAGAGGTCAGTATTTGCTTCAGTATTACGCGAACGCAGATGCGCCTGCCGGTCAATTCCGCCGCATCACCGTGGCTGTCCCAACGCGTCCCGAACTACGCGTCCGATCTCGGCAAGGCTATTACGCTAAAAAGCAGAAGTGATTGAAGGGACGCCCCTACAATCAACTAGCTTCACTGCCTCATTATCACCAGGACATCAGTCAATCTATTGATAACAGTTAATAGGGTTCTGCCTGCGGCATCGAATTGATTTGCGGCTGCCTGTTGTTCAGCTGTGGCCGCTCCGCTCGCTACTCCGGCAAGCTTGATGTAGTACGGTTGTAGCTCTGGCGTCGCTCGAAAGTCGATTTCCAGCTTATCCAAACTCTCTCGAAAGCCTTGAATGCTCTGCTTTACTGTAATCTTACTCTGCTTATTCTTCTCCAGAACGGCAGGGGATGCTTCCTTTCGACGTTCGGCTTCATCAACGGAAGCTATTCCACTCGAAACTCCACCTAACAAATAAATGAATTTGGTCAAAAACTTGATCTGATCAGCCACACGAGTTGCACCGGCCGTTCGTGCTTGTGCGGTCTTTTGGGCCGCAGCAGCTGCGGAACTTGTCTTCGGAGCCGCAGATCGTTTTCGAGTTTGGGCCAGCGCGCTGGCTGGAGAGATAGTCAGCGCAATCAACAGGACGAGTGGAATACGTTTCACAATGTTTCTCCTCTGGTTCATTTCTAGCGTTTGGATCAACCTAAAGCTCTTTCAGTCATATCGTCAAGGCCTTAGGGCTTGCTGAGGGCCGAATCAAGTCTATGTCGGACCACCGATCTCTGCGTCTCCGCGTCCTCGGCGACTCGGCATTTGAAACTGGCGGTGCGTTCCGGTCAACACAGATACGCAGAGAACGCCGAGACGCAGAGCTGGACTGCAAGCTGACAGGGGAGGGAGTTCGGGTAGAGTCAACCCTGAACCTGCTGTTAGAATGACTGAAGAAGACGTCTGGTTGCACATGAAAGAACGAACATTACTAGTGCAAAGATTGGGGCTCGTTGATTACGAGACCGCTCTCGCTACGCAGAAGCAGACAGAGATTGCGGTTAAGGGTGGGCTCCAGCCTGACACACTCCTCTTGCTGGAACATCCACCTACTTTAACTATTGGTAGACGTGGAGACGCTTCAGGAGTTCTACTCGAACCCAATCAGTTAAGTGACAGGGGCGTAACCCTCTTTGAAACGAATCGTGGTGGGAAGGTGACTTACCATGGTCTGGGCCAACTTGTTGGTTACCCAATAATCAACCTTAGCCCGGATCGCGAAGACGTTCACCGGTACGTTCGAGACCTCGAGGAAGTGTTAATTGGAACTTTGGGTGATTTCAACATTGATGCATTTCGCATAGAAGGTCTAACCGGAGTGCATACCACTGGCGGTAAACTGGCGGCGATTGGTGTACACATTGCGCGCTGGGTGACCACCCACGGTTTTGCGCTCAATGTAAATACCGACCTCAGCTACTTTGATTTGATAATCGCCTGCGACGGTGAGCCCGTTACTTCAATGGAGCGTCTGCTCGGTGATGAAATCCCTTTGCAAAACGTAGAAGATAGAATCATCGAGAATTTTGCCCGCGTCTTCCAAATGAGAGTTGAGTTACCTCAACAAGCGGCGCTGGTGTGAACTGTTAGATTCCACTCGAATAGAAAAAGACTAATTATGTTAACCATTGAGCTCATCAAAGATGCACGAGAACGGATTGCCTCGAGGGTTCATCGGACTCCGGTCTTAACCTCGAAACAGTTTAATGAAGTCGCAGGAAAGGAAGTCTTCTTCAAGTGTGAGAACTTTCAACGTGCCGGGGCATTCAAGATTCGTGGCGCCACTAACAAGATTCAATCGCTATCAGACGAAGAGAAGAAACGCGGAGTCGTAGCTTTCTCATCCGGAAATCACGCGCAGGCCACGGCGCTCGCAGGACACGAAGCTGGTGTTCGTGTGGTGGTGGCAATGCCCGAAGATGCGCCTAAAGCAAAAGTCGCGGCTACAAAAGATTATGGCGCTCAAGTAGTGTTCTACAATCGTCACAAAGAGGATCGAGAGGCCTTTGCACGCGCTCTAGCCGAGCGAGAAAAATTGGTGATGGTGCCGCCGTACGATGACTTCCTGATCATGGCTGGGCAGGGTACTTGTGCACTCGAACTGCTTGAAGATGTGCCCGACCTGGATTGTCTTTTGGCCCCATGCAGCGGTGGTGGTCTATTCGGTGGCGTCGCAACTGCGGCAAAAGCGATTAATCCCAAAATACGTTGTTATCCGGTCGAGCCAGACACTGCTGACGACACGCGTCAGTCGTTCCTGAAGGGCGACAGGATCCATATTCCTCCTCCGCCGACTATCGCTGATGGACTGCGCGTCCAGATACCAGGCGACCTGACTTTTCCACTGGTCCAAAAGTTTGCCGACGATGTGCTCACAGTAACTGACGAGCAGATCATTTCTACTTTGAAGTTCATGTTGTTCCGCATGAAATTGCTCGTTGAAACGTCAGGAGTGCCGGCTGCGGCTGCGGTAATGTTTGGAAAGCTGCCGGCGGATGTGAAACGCGTCGGTGTTGTACTGTCAGGAGGAAATATTGATCCGGACCAGCTCGCCGGCTTTCTCAGTGAAGAACAGTCAGCGATGACTGGCTCCGCAACTTAATACCTTCCGAACAAGCCAAACCAGTGCCAGGCATTGAAGAGTTCTCCCGCGCCAAATGAGGCGAGGTTGGCAATTACAATCACCCCAAAATCGCGCGAAGTTGGTCCAGAATTCGGTGATCTAAACGCAAACCAAAACAAGGCACATTCAGCAAGCGGTGCAAAAAGTTCTGCAACCGCGAGGTATGTACTTCTTTCAGCAAAGAATTGCGAAAGAACCAGGATCACTATCGGATAAGTGCACGCAGTCAACCAGATCCCAGCGAACAGGCGACGACGAATCGAATGTCTTGGCGATAGACCAACCACCAGTATCGGCGTTTCTACTGCGATGGTGAGTAGATAGCCGATCGGCAGGAACCGCCAGAGTTCTGATGGATGCATGATTGTTACAGCATTCGTAACAAGAACGGTGCTTCCGCAAGGACGTGTACGATCGCGGCGGTAAAGTAGATATCCCGAGTAGTTGCGTAGTCGATTGAGAATCCCAGCCACAAAGCGACCACGACTGCGAGGCCAACAATGAGCATGCAGGCAACAAGCCGTCGAAAACCTCGTGGATGACGCGCTAAGGGCACGCTACTGGCTCGCCAAAACGCTTCTGGTTTTTTCGACAATAAAGTAGAACTAAGGAGCGGTAACACCAGTATCCAAATAGCGTAATGGAGTAACTCAAGAAAGAGATGGACGGAGACAAGTAAGTGGCTCGACACCTGTGGCAACAACTGCGCGCCTGAGTGTTGGGTAATGCGCCAAAAAAGTCCGTTGTCGTCCTCAAGCGGTGCAGTCGTCGAAAGTTGCCAGATCATTCCTGCTAACAAAAACGGTAGTACACATAGACAGCGCCGATAGATCGGAACCCAGGCTGGGTGCGTCCGTTTCAGGTGCCGATCGAGAAACCACAACGCGATCAACGGGTGTGCGTAGACAATTGCCAGACTGAAGAGATCGGGCTGCAGCCAGTTTGCCGCACAGATGGCCAGCGATAAAGGAACGAACCAGCTCCAATCCGAGTTGGCTTTTTGGCGGCTGCGTAATAGGACCAGTATTGCAATCCAGATCAAGAGCAAAGAGTTCCAGGAAGCGATCATTGTGGACCATGCTTCACTCGACCATAACCCAGCCCGGTATATGAACGGCAACGAAACATAAGTTGCAGTCAAAATTCCTATGCCTGCAAATGACGTCAAGAAGAATGTGCGCGATCTTCCAAAACGCACCGGCATTCGCGAGAGGAAGTAGCGTAGCTCGAACCAATTGTGTGGACCGGCAAAAAGAAAGACCGTGACGATGGAAACCTGCAAGGGAAGTAAGCTCGCAAACAGCGCACATGCGACCGCACCGGAGATCAGCGCCAACGCAAACGCGTTTGTCTTGCTGTCTCCGGTGCTCCAGGCTCTTGTTGTTAGGTCCTCGACTCTTTGCAAGTTACTCGTCTCCAGAACCACCAGCTTTTCTCAAAGGGATGATCAGACGCATGCCACTGCGTGAGTTTGGATCGTCAGGAACAATTTCAATATCAAGACCACCAGAAGTCGGACGACCTTGTGAAAGCGATTCTGGAAGGTTTCGCCAGCGGTAATATCCCGGAGGCCCAGCATTGCCGCGTGTGATAATCGCCGCTGCGCTGAGCGTCGCTAACACGAGCACGCCGGCCACCACTGCTTTTTGTCCACGGCCACCTTTTAGTCGTGATCGTGAGAGCCAAACACCAGCAAAGGAAACTGATAGAAAGAGTAAAAGTCCCGCGATAATCGTTCGCGTCGGACTTTGGGCGATGGTTGCAGCAAAGCTGCGATTTGTTGGAGCTCCTTCAATTGCCGCGCGCAAATTTTGCAAGTCCGACTGAGTAATCTGCAATCGTGCTTCATAGGCCTTTGCGTCTGGCACAATTTCGAGGCCGGTATGCAGGACGATCTTAGCCGGTTTTTCGGCCGGAGGTTTAGGCCGTGCGATATCAGCTATTGCGGTGGTGGTGCAGACAATTAGAGTGCAAACAACAAGAAGGGGTTTCATTAGCAATCTCCTTTGAAAGATCGTTCGCATTGCGGGTCGGAAAGCGAGCCAAGCTTATATCGGCTCAAACATTTAGGGCAATCATAATTATTATTGGTAGGTTTGGAGTTTTGGCCTTGTGGCAACGGCTGGATCTAGCCGTGTTAAGGCCACGGGCTTGCCCCGTGGTTTTAACGCTCGTTGCTACAAGAAACTCTTTCTTTTCCTCCGGCGCGCTTACGCGCGCAGGGAAGAAATTCATGAGACTTATTTAGCAACGAGCGTTAAAACCACTGGACAAGCCAGTGGCCTAAAGGTTTCAAGGTCGCTCCAAAAGAGACCGAAAATGACACTTGATAAATTTCAAATGATGTATGATCAATGGTTCCTATTTCGGCTGCTATTCATTCGCTCGCAGATTGGCCATTTCAGAGATCTTGGCCTTACCGTGTAGAATTAACTCAGAGGTAATTCCAATTGGCCCGCGAACTTCGAGTAATCAGTAACAATCAAAAGATCCGACAGCCGAAGCCCGAGTGGCTTCGCATCAAGTTGGGAGACCCGGCAAATCAGAACCACGTTCTGCAACTCATCGAAGGTCTAAACCTTCACACGGTTTGTCAGGAGGCGCGTTGCCCTAACATCTTTGAATGTTGGTCAGATCGAACAGCGACATTCATGCTCGGTGGTGACATCTGTACAAGGCACTGCGGCTTTTGTGCCGTTGGAAAGGGTCAACCAGGAAGTCTCGACTCTGAGGAGCCACGCCACGTTGCGGAAGCAGTAGGTCATTTGAATCTCGCGCATGCGGTCATCACTTCGGTTAATCGGGACGACCTGCCAGATGGAGGAGCGGCTCACTGGGCCGAAACAATTCGGCAAGTCAGAGCAATGAATCCTGAGTGCAAGGTTGAGGTCTTAATTCCAGACTTTAATGGTGATGAAGCCGCGCTGAACACTGTACTCGACGCTCAACCAGATGTTTTGAATCACAATACTGAGACCATCGCTCGACTTTATCGACGTGTCAGACCCGATGCTGTCTATGAGCAATCCCTTACTCTGCTTAGGCGAGCAGCGGCACGACGCGACTCGGAAAAGCGCGGAATGTTAACTAAGAGTGGAATCATGGTTGGTCTTGGTGAGAACTTTGATGAAGTGGTCGAGTTAATGAAAGACCTGCGCGCCGTGTCCTGCGACATAATGACTATCGGGCAGTATCTACAACCTCATGCGCGGCGTTTACCCGTAGAGCGTTATGTGACACCAGACGAATTCTCAAGATGGCGCGACATCGGAATGGAGATGGGTTTCCATCATGTCGAATCTAGTCCACTTACGCGTTCCTCATACCACGCGCGTGAACAAGCAAGCAGCAAAAACAATCAGGACGAGAGTCTAGCGAGCTGACACGGAAAACCCCAATCAAATCGAGTGCATCACATTAGCTGAAACTCGCCTCAAAAGTCTCGGAGGTTCAACCAATGAAAACCACTAGATCCCGGTTTATTGGATTCGCCGCCGTGCTCACGATGTTCGCGTCCGCACTCGCGTTTCCAAAGGACCAAACGCTCGAACAAATTGCTGGTTACCGACAATGGACCAGAGTGACGCCCGAAATACTCTTGTCGGACAAACCTCTCTACCCGATCACTCCGACCGGTTGAGGTGGTTTTGTCTCCGTCGGCGACGGACGTTATCCCATTCCTTTGATTGGCACCTCTCAAGGCAGGACTAAAATTGTCTTCGGTACGATTCCCAATCGAGTTAGTAGGCGGGAAGCCAGGGACAATCACAACTCAGGCAGGCTGGGAATAGTTTACGCGAACGAGATAGCCCTGGATGCCATAAACAAGAAACAGACCTTGCCCTTTCCTGAAGGCTCGATTTTCGTGCGCGAGAAGTTTGCGAAACCGGATGACACTGAACCGGAGCTCCTCGCTGTCATGATCAAGCGTGAACAAGGTTTTAATCCAGACAGAGGTAACTGGTTGTTCCTGGTTTCCAACGGCAAGATGACTAAGGTGACGCAACGACAGAAACGAGGTGAGTGCGTTGATTGCCACGCAGGTTATCAGTTCAACAACGACTTGGTCTTCCCCCTGGTTGTAAACAAGTAAGTCCTGGTAATCGACCGCTTTAGACCACTGGCTTGTCCAGTGGTTTCCAACGCTTGGTGCTAACCACTAGTCTTAAGCTCACTACTGCGCGCGCAAGCGCGCCGGAAGGGAAATTGCGTTCTTTGTAGCAATGAGCGTAATCACTACGGGGCGAGCCCGTGGCCTTGCAGGGCCGCGGGTCGTCCTCAGCGCCACAAGACTTTAACTTTCCAATCGCGATTCAACCGCCTACAATCAGCTGCGTGAAAGCAGCCATATTTAATCAACACGGTGGACCAGAAGTCCTGACGTATGCCGACGTCCAGGAGCCGGCAATTCGAGCTGATGAGGTACTGGTTGAGGTCAAGGCGTGCGCCTTGAATCACCTGGATATCTTTGTTCGGAACGGCTTACCAGGGATCCAGATTCCGTTGCCACACATTCTGGGCAACGATATAGCCGGTGTCGTCAAAAGTGTTGGTGAACTCGTCTCATGGGTCAAACCCGGCGACGAGGTAATGGTTCAGCCGGGAGTTTCTTGTGGTCATTGTGAAGCTTGTCTCAGTGGACAAGATAATCTGTGTCGCGAGTACGATATCATCGGCTATCGACGCGATGGGGGTTATGCCGAGTATGTCGCAGTACCTGGCAAGAACATTATTCCAAAGCCGCCAAACTTGAAGTGGGAAGAAGCTGCAGCGTTCCCCTTGGTGACTGTAACCGCCTGGCACATGCTGGTGACGCGAGCGAATGTGCAACCTGGAGAAGATGTTTTGGTTCATGCGGCTGGAAGCGGCGTCGGGTCAGTGGCGATTCAGATCGCAAAGTTACGCGGGGCGCGTGTCATTACCACCGCCAGTACCGAGGAAAAACTTGAAAAGGCACGACAACTTGGTGCCGATGAAACAATCAATTACACGCGTGACGATTGGCCAAAAGAAGTGAAGCGACTCACCGGCCGCCGTGGAGTTGACGTCGTAGTAGAACATACTGGCGCTGCGACTTGGGAAGGCTCAATCAGTTCCCTAAAGAACAACGGGCGTCTGGTAACGTGTGGTGCAACCAGTGGTTTTGACGCGCATACTGATCTACGCCAGGTGTTCTATAGACACCTAACGTTGCTGGGTTCTTTTATGGGTTCAAAAGCGGAACTGCTCGCAGCTATGAAGTTCATCGAGTCGGGGCAAATACGCGCCACAGTTGATCGAGTGTTTCCACTAGCCGAGGCCCGCCAGGCTCATGAACGACTTGAGAGCCGGGCACAGTTTGGCAAGCTGGTCTTGATGCCGTGAGAGTTTCAACGACCTGAATAATCCTCCGCAACAAACCTCTTCTTCAGGATACCAAGATTTCCTTCTTCCAGATTGAAGTTGGTTCCACCGATCACCTTCTTACCTTCATCAGTAGTTACCCAATCGACCACTTGAGGAGCATTGGTTCTGAGGAACGCGGCGTCGTCCTTATCGAGAGGTTTCCCATCTTTGCGTGAAAAGATCCAGATGTAGGTAAATTGTCCATTCCGGATGTACTGCAGATCTCTTTCAAAGCCAGTTAAAGGTGATGGGGCGGGCGACGCTTGTGCGGTGACTGGTGTCGACTGATTACCACTCGGCTCAACGCTGTCTTTATTACAGGCGAAGGAAAAAAATGTCAGGAGAAGAATCGCAAAACTGATGACAGTTAATTTTACAGATGGGGTAGTCATTCTATATCGGCGCTCACTTCACACTTAACGATTGCTTGGAACAATTACTCCACTCGGCGGATTGTCATCTATTGTAGGCTCAAGTTCATCCATCGGCCCAATCTTCTCATCACGGATATGCATGATCGTACACTGTTCGTCCTCATAGACTATATCGAACCAACCACTCTCCCTGGCGGCGGCAAAGAAATCGTGGTGGCTATTGTCCGAAAACACATAGCGTGCTCCGAAACGATCGCGAATTAATGGTCCTGGATCCTCTTCTTTACCGAGTGTTATTCGATCATACAAACGCGATAGATCCGGATTCTTGTCAAACAAGTAACTGGGATCAAGGCCAGACACATAATAGTGAGTTGAGTCGTAGTAAAAGAGACGCGGAAAGTCGTCCCAGTCCGTGTTGAAAACGATTTGGCCGGGAGGGACATTCGCTCGTAACCAGTCGGTTCCTGCCTTGTAATGTTCATGTGGCTCGCTTTGACCAATCTCTTTGATAGTTGCTCTTAGATTTGCGAAGAGCGCTACGCCAAGCGCCAAAGCTACCGCCGCGACTGCCACGGTCCTTAGAATTTCCTTCGTTTGAGATTTATCCGGCACCTGCGCGGAGGTTTCACGATCGAGGAATGGCTGGAGTTCATCTAGCACATCGTTGGGTAAACGCGTCAGTGCGCCTCGAGCTCCTTCTATCCACGGCTGTACTGAGAAGGCGGCGAACAAGATGGCAAATGGTGGCCAGTACTCGGCTATGCGTTTCCATTTTGCCGTCATGATCATGAGGATAGTCGCGAAGATCATAAAAAACAGAGGGAAATGAGCGCGCTTTCTTTCTGACGCCTCGAAGGCGACATAACCGACAACCATCGCCGTGCATGCAACGACCGAGTTGCCTAAAAACTCCCATGAGTCATAGGGGTACCACTCGGCTCCCACTTTTGTATCAAAGTCCGAAAGTGTGATTTTGATCTTTAAGTGTTCGACGAAGAGCTGCAGGTTATGCGGGAAATAAGGATTAAGTACCAAACCTGCACCTGTTCCAATTGCTACCCACATAAGAGGTCGCCATTCGAATCGATGTTCGGTCCAGGCAATCACGAGCACCCACGCGCAAGCGGCAATGATAAGCAAAACAAACATGTCATAGGTGAGGGTGAAAACGAACGCGAGAGGGAGTAGAAACCAGTATTTGCGCCGAAAAAACAGATGTACTGCGATTACAAGATAGATAACGGCGAGCGGAGGCGCCTTCGCCATATTCATGCGAAATAAGAATGGTGCCGAACAGGCAAGAAGCGCGATTAACCAAACAAAGATATAACGTATGCGATACCGGATAAGCAGCCAGTAGCAAAGAATGACGGCAAGGCTCCCAAAAATAATCGAGGCTACCTTGGCTCCGAGCCGAGGATCCGCAAAACTTGCGAACGGCATTTGGAACACGTGAAACAGCAGATGATGATCCACGTAGTCTTTCGCGTTTAAGGTAGTTAGTGGTAGCCAGGGAAAAGACGGAGAGAAACTGCGATTTTGGATCGATTCGAGCAGTACTCGCGTCCATTTGATGTGGTAATAACCATCGTAATCACCACAACAGATGGATGTCGTGGAAAACTGTAATTTCCAAAAGATCAGTACTATCGCTATTGCGCCAACAGCAAATTGGATGATTCGGATTGTTGTTTCGGATGGAGAGCCGGGGAGTTTAATGGAGGTATTCATCTATCGTTCAACTGTTTCGGGGGCTATGAAATCACAGTTGTTCGATCAGATCGAGTAGGGCGCGAGGATCGATCGGTTTTGTAACATGAGCGCTGAAGCCTGCTTTGGCAGATCGTTCTTTATCGTCAAACATCGAGTAGCCGGTGAGAGCTACCATCGGGGTCTTTTGATACCCGGGTAACAATCTGATTTCACGTGCCAGTTGATAGCCATTCATTTCAGGCATTCCGATGTCAGAGATTATCACATCAAACTGGCGTTCTCTGACGGCAGTAAGTGCAGACATGGCTGATGGTGCAGTCACAACCTCGTAACCGGCATGACTCAGTAGAACCGCGAGCATTTCGGTCACGTCAGCGACGTCGTCTACAACCAGCGCAGTCCTTCGTTTTGGCAGACCCTCACGAGTCTTTTCCGCATTAGTCACAGGATTTTGCGAGTGTACCCCCGAGTGGGAGTAAAACCGATTGTGCACTAACGGCCGCGCCCTTAACTCCGAACCCACAAGCGAAGCGTAAACATTTCGCATCGGAAGTCTTTCTGCCGGGCTAGCTACCCACTATGTAAGAGGGGACGATGTTTACTGTATATGAAACGGCTTGTATGTGTCTACAAACTTCTCAGTATTCAGTTTTACTTATAGTTGTGTTAATCCAGCTAACTTATTTCCGCATGGCCCAACGAGGATAGGCTCAACCTTGCAGTGATGATCAGATGACGATCAGCACTCACGAGTGTCATTGATTAATGTCTTCGTAGACAGTGTAAGATTATTCTGCTACGGTGACAAAAAATTTCAGAGTGTCCAGGTTGAGGGCTTTCCGTTAAGAGTCTTCCGAGTAATCTTAGCGAACATCAAGCTCAGATCGGGACAACAATCTACCTGGAAAGGGGAGATAGGGATGGCAGCAAAAAAGGGCAGCAAGAAAAGCAAAGGCCCACGCAAGAGTGTTAAGAAAGCTTCGAAGAAGAAGACGGCTTCCAAGTCGAAATCACGTGCTGTAGCCGCCAAGAAATCAACCAAGAAAGCCGCCAAGAAATCAGCTAAGCAAGTAGCTAAAAAGACAACGAAGAAGGCTGCTAAGAAGGCTCCAGCCAAGAAGAAAGCCCCAGCCAAGCAAGCGGCTAAGAAGTCGACGAAGAAGAAAGCGGCTCGGAAAGTCGCAGCACCGCCGGTAGCTCCCGCACCGGTAGTTCCAGCAGCGCCGCCAGAAGTCACGGAAGCAGCGACGCCCGAAGTGTCGAGCAGTTCAGACCAGTTGGCTCTACCAACGCCGGATGATTCTTCGGCCGACGGGAATTAGTCCTGATAGGACCACAATCGCCAAACCGGCAACTCATTGCTGTTGAAATGACGTTGCCTGTGTCGAGATGTATCCAGCCGGCAATCTCTTTATACCCGTCGCGCATGGCAGTTTAGAGGCGATCCTCAAGGAGCCTCGACAACTGCCAGCGAAGGGTGTTGCTTTGGTACTGCATCCTCACCCGCTTGGCGGAGGTACGATGCACAACAAGGTCGTATTTCGCGCCGCAGCGGGTTTGAACGATGCTGGCCTAACTACGCTTCGAATAAACTTTCGCGGCGTTGGCCAGAGTAGTGGCGCCTACGATGAGGGAATCGGTGAACAGCAAGACGCAGAAGCCAGTCTTGAATACCTGACCCAGAACTATCCCGATAAAACTATTACTGTTTGTGGCTTTTCTTTTGGCGCTCGCGTGGGACTCGACGTTGGTATTCGAGATCCCAGGGTGAAGAATTTGATCGCCATTGGCACGCCTGTAGACAAGTATGACTTTGGCTTTGTTGAGGCCTGCCGAAAACCGGTTCTGTTCGTTCACGGAGACCGCGATGAGTTCGGAAACATAGATAAGCTGAGGACATTAATTACCGAATTGCAGGAAAAGACGCTGGTTCGTCTCGTAGTGATTCCTAATGCAGGTCATTTCTTCGAGAATCATCTTGACGAACTGAAGCAGACCATCACTAGTTGGATGACGGAGCAAATAGGCGACTGAGTAAGTTACTTGTCTTCCACCGATGCGATGCTAATGAAGTTTGATGTCTGCGGTTTCTTGTCCCGAAGTCGAAGACGGACGAACGTGAATGCGAGAGCGACTGCGATTGCGGCTACGAAACCACCCAATAGCAGGTTTCCAAGCTCATTGAAGTTGGTCGCCGGCTCCTCTTGTAACAACGACACAAACAGCAAGAGGTTATAGACAAGCACAAAGAGAAAGAAGATCATCATACGACCTTTCGTCAGCGAGAGTTGACGGTGGGGAGCCGATAGTGCATTAGACAACATCACGTTGGGATTGTTCCCAACGAATTGTGAGACCGAGAGAAAATGAGTACTCACCGAGATCCGGCGATACGAATCACGTTGCTACCACGAGACACGAATTCGGTAGGGACAATATTTGGTGGGGTGATCCTCAGCTATATCGACACGGCTGGTGCAATAGAGGCGCACCGTCACACCCGGATGGACCGATTTGTGACCGTCGCCATGAAAGAAGTGATTTTTCATAAACCAGTCTATGTTGGAGACCTGGTTAGCTTCTACTGCGAGACCATTCGTGTTGGTAAGACGTCAATTTCTGTGAGAGTCATAGTCGAAGTTGAGAGGCTTACGCGAGGTGGACGCTTGCGTGTCACTGAGGCGGAAGTGGTATACGTTGCGGTAGATAAAACTGGTCAAAAAATCCCGATAACAATTGGTCCAGACCCGTCTGATACTGAAGACGTAGGCACCCGTTAAGTCTCAGTTTAGCTTTGATTGCATCCTGCGTAGTCCAGCCACTGCTTCCATAAAATCAGGTTTCTGCTCGAGCGCTAAACCATAGTGCTTTGCTGCTTCGAGAAAGTAGCGGCGTGATTCATAAACCCGACCGAGATTGAAGTGAGGGAAGGCATACGACTCATATCGCGGAGCTAGCAAGGCGCGTTTGAACCAACGAACAGAACCATAATTGTCACCCTTAGTCATCAGATAACTACCAATGTCGTTATATGGATTACCCAGTGTCTCATCCACTCTAATCGCTTCGAGACATTCCTCAATCGCTTCATCGTAGCGTCCCTGAAAACTGTAGACCCAACCAAGAAACGTATGAGCCTCGGCAGTGGGGTAGGTTTCGATTGAGCGTTTGTAGAGTTCAATGGCCCGGTCGAAATCCTGCGCTTGTTGAGCCTCGTAGGCATCGTGAAAAAGCTGCTTAGCTGCGAAACGCTGAGCTGATGAAAAATCGTCGTTCATTAACCTAATCTTACTCACATTCGCGACTTGTACCTGTCTTATCCAAACGAGTGATCCTTCCCTGGACTTTGGGGGCGATTGTCCTAACGGAGCTGATCGTCTGACGCAGGGCATCTGAGTCGAAGGGAGCGCGTTCAGGTGACGTTAAAATGGTAGAACCCTGCAACATTGAATAACCGTCGCCTGCGTTTAGCGCCAGATACGTGGTCGTAGCTAGTGCATATTTGCGGCTGTTGTTAAGTATTACTCCATTGACCTTCACATCAACTATCCTGGATCCAGCTGGCCGCGTAGCATCAAATGAAAATTGAAGTCCCGACACTTGTGGGAACGCTGGTGGCCGACTTTCCTCCGCACTCCGACTGACGCCATGTTCTAGCGCCGCGCGCAGAGTTTCTCCTGTAACCTCAAGCTTGATCAGTTTGTTCTTAAAAGGAAGGATAGATAAGACACTCCTCACTGTTAATGGACCAGCTTCAAGTAATTCGTCTGCTCTAATTGATCCACCATTGAGGATGGCTACATCCGCCCCCATCGATTTACGAAAGGAGTCGGCGACAAGGTTGCCCACATTAGTTTCGCGGGTTCTGTTCTCTGTGAGACGAGCGTCCAGGGCTACGCTTGTGCGTCCCACAGGCTTCGCGAGCTGGGTGAGCAGAGTTGCATACTTCCGCGAGACCGCCGTGAAGTCGGGATCAGCTTTCGTCGTTCCAGAAACGGGAATGGTTTGCCAATCGATACTATCAAGCTCGCCACTTGGTGTGATATTGAGATCGATTCGTCCAAGTTCACGAGCGTCGGAGGTCATTTTGAATATCGGCGCATGGCCTACGAGAGATTCCAATAGAGTGTGCTCGTGTCCACCAATAATCAGATCGATATCAGCGCAGCGAGCGACTTCCTTGTCTTCGCGCATTGAAAGATGGGTTAGCGCCACCACCACCTTGGCGCCCTGTGCATGAATCTCCGTTACCATTTGCCTGGCAACTTCGCACGGATTGCGAAACTCCACGTCGGCGCCCGGACGCGAGGTTAATTTGGTCTCGGGAAGAACAAGACCAAAAATGCCAATTTTTACTCCATTGAATTCTCGTACTATAAATGGGGGAACGTCATTAAAAGTCTTACCCGTCTTCGTGTCGATTACGTTGGCTGCGACCCAGCCAAATTTTGATTCCTTAATTCGTTCTTTCAATACTTCTGGTCCAAAATCAAATTCATGGTTTCCGAAAGTTGCGTAGTCGAGGCCAACGGCGTTCCATGCATCTATCATCTGAGCACCTTGGTAGGTGATTGATTCGACCGAAGGCGAAATGGTATCTCCGGCGAGGAGGAAAAGCGTATTTGGGTTCTCTTTCTTGATCGCTTTGCTCAGAGTCAGGACTCGGGCAAGACCACCTCCAGAATCCTGGTCGACTGGATCAAACTGGTAGACGTCGTTGACCTGCAAAAGAGTGACGCGAACATTACACCGACTCTTTTGTTGTGATGTTGTCGATGACGCGAAAGCGACGAGAAGAACTATAACGAGAAAAGTTCTGAACTTTCGCGTTGAGTGACGTGTCATATATGGGTGCCTTTCCAAACTGTCCAAAGATGGCTCAACCAACTCAATTCTCAATAACTGAAGGACGTGAATTATACTCGGCCATGATTCTTTTGGCGTAAGGTCTAACGCGTGTCAGCAACTGACGAAACTTTTTTCATCACAGGATTTCCGGGTTTCATCGCAAGTCGCTTGCTTGAGCGGCTGGCCAAGAAGGATTGCAAGTTTTTGCTACTCGTGCAGCCATCATTTCTCGCGCGAGCACACTCCGAGATCAATCAGATCGCTTCTGAGTCCGGGAGAAGGGTTGAGGATTTTGGGGTACTCGAAGGCGACATCACTAGACCATCACTTGGATTGAGCCCGGAAAATGTCGATCTTGTGCGTTCATTGACTACAAGAGTTTTTCACCTGGCCGCTATCTACGATCTAGCTGTCGTGCGGTTGTTGGCTATGGAGATCAATGTTGTCGGGACCAAAAATGTAAATGAATTTGCTCGTACACTGCCTCACCTACGCCACTTTCATCACGTTTCTACTTGTTACGTTGCAGGTAAGCGTGAAGGTCGTATTTTGGAGAATGAACTACGCCACGACGCGGGCTATAGAAACTTCTATGAAGAGTCGAAGTACCTTTCTGAGTTGGAGGTAGAGGCGTTAAAGAGTGAGTTGCCGATAACGATTCATCGGCCATCTGTAGTAGTCGGAGATTCATTCACAGGCGAGACTGTAAAATACGATGGTGTCTACTATCTAATCTTTTACTTGTTGCGTTGGCCCAATGTCCTCTCGCTCATCAACATCGGCAATCATGAAGTGAGTTTGAATCTAGTGCCCGTCAATTTTGTTGTCGATGCGATGAGTGCACTTGCCTTCGAAGACCAGGTCATCGGCAAGACAGTACAGCTTGCGGATCCGCGGCCGCTATCAACGTATGAGCTATTCAATTCAATAGCACGGTCTATAAATGGTGGACACTCACGTATCACAGCGCCCCCGAGACTGGTGCAGTTCTTTCTAATGCTGCCGCCGTCGCCAAGAATTACCGGGCTTCCTCATCGTGCAGTCCCGTATTTCTTCGTCAAACAGAAGTACGACACGACACTCGCCCAACAATTGCTTGAACCTCACGGTATCGAATGTCCACCCTTTGATAGCTACGTCCAGACAATCGTCGAATACGCCGAAAAGCATCCAGCATTGAAATAGAGTCGGTACCACCCTGTGCCCGCTTGACATCTGTTGGATTTAGAATTAGTCTAAATCCATATGAAAGGTAGTAAGAAATTCAATGTGTCGGAGCTGAGCAGTCAAAAGCTGACTCCGCAACGTGAGGCGGTCTTTCAGGTCATTCTTGACCGGGAAGATCATCCGACGGCCAGTGAGATCTTCGAAGCCGCACGGCAACGCCTTCCCGGAATCAGTTATGCGACCGTGTACAACTCACTCCGCTACCTTAGAGACGCCGGACTCGTACTCGAGATCAACTTTGGAGACAGTGCAAGCCGTTACGACCGCGAAACAGATCGACATGACCATGCTATCTGCAACGGTTGCGGCAAACTTGTGGATTTTGATTTGCCCGAAGCCGCTAAATTAATCCAGGCGGCTGCGCGGAAGTCGCGATTTAAACCGGAATCTGTTCACCTGACACTTAGAGGTCTTTGTCCCGATTGCCGGGATAACTAAAGCTTCAAGGTCATAATAGAAAGTATTTCAACTAATTGGAGGATACATGACAGCAGCAACAGCAGTAGCAGCAGAAAAGGCGATGGTTGGCCAGCCAGCGCCAGACTTTGAAATGGCTTCAACGAAGAACATCGAAAAGCTCAATGAACCAGTAAAGCTCTCCGACTACCGTGGCAAGTGGTTAGTGATGGTCTTTTATCCGCTCGATTTTACGTTTGTTTGTCCGACTGAGCTGACCACCTTCAGTGATCGCTATAAGGACTTTGAAGCGATAGGCGCAGACATCATCGGGATTTCAACCGATTCAGTGTTCTCACATCGAGCATGGCTAAACACAGCGCGAGATAAAGGCGGTGTTGAGGGTTTGAACTATCCATTGGCCGCGGACGCGACCAAGAGTGTTGCCAGCGACTACGGCGTCTTGATTGAGAGCCGCGGAATCGCATTGCGCGGACTCTTCGTAATCGATCCCGAGGGTATCCTTCGGTACAAAGTGATCCACGATCTAAATGTTGGCCGCTCTGCAGAGGAAACACTGCGAGTGATTCAGGCATTGCAGACCGGTGGTCTTTGCCAGGCTGAATGGAAGCCGGGTCAGAAAACATTGAGCTAAGAAAGAAAACGGGATTCAGAGATCAGGGGTTCGGTAGACGTTCTACTGACTCTGATCTCTGATTAACCAAGGCAATCGAAACATAAGGAAGAATACAATGGGAATGAGAATTGGAACACCAATGCCGAAGCTGGAAGGCGCCACAGAATGGTTTGGGGGCACTCAAGCTAGTGCGGAAGCGGAAGCTTCAGGACGACCCACGTTAGTTCACTTCTGGTCGTCAAGTTGTGGTGTTTGCAAAGATAATCTGCCACGCGTCGCAGAATGGCGTGATAGCAAGAAGGACCAAGGACTTACGGTCATTGGTATCCACATGCCTCGCTACGAAGCGGATACCGACGTTGAGACTGTGCGCGATCTGATAGCCAAGCACAATATTACCGAGGCTGTTGCGATCGACAATGAGCACAAGCTCAAGGACGCGTTCGGGAATGAACACGGGTATGTGCCAGCATATTACCTTTTTGACGCAGAAGGAAAACTCAAGATGTTTGCCGCTGGTGAGAGCGGCCTGGATATGATGAAGTCAGCAATCGAACGTGTATTGTCAGCCGAACAAACAGTCGCCACTAGGTAGGCGGCTGATTACCTAACTGCACCACCAAGAAACTCCATCAATCGAATCAAAAGATAAATACTGACCGCTGCACTGGCGATTGCGAGAACGGCCAGCCCAACGATAATTACACCCACAAACAGCCAGTCGCTAAGTTTACCCTTGCGGGCGTCGGCCGCCGACACGGTCGCACGCCGTTTCAGAAGTTCGACGTTCTTTTGATTCGATTTCCACCAGGCATCAACAAAATCACCGACGAACGGCAGTGAGCCAACTACGTAGTCAATACCGATATTTAGGCCCATTCTGGCTAAAGTGATTTTTGGTACCCGATATCTTACGGCCGACGCCAAAATGTAGAACGACACCAGCGAGGTGGCAGTGTCGCCAATCCCAGGGATGAGACCGACCAATGCATCGAGTCCAAAGCGCCAGCCGATTACTGGTATTCTGAACAAATCGTCCATCAACCATCCGAGGCGTTCGAGACTCTTCTCGACTTCCGGAGACTGAGGAACGCGACGCACTTCAGCCAATTCTTCCAACTTAAAAGCTCTCATGATTACCTAATACGAGTCATTTGTTGCCAGAAAAACCGACCAACTTTGGCCAGCGCGGTGAACGCATTCTTATCGTTCGACCTTGGCGGACTTTGTTTCGACGGAATCCCAAGTGACGCAGCTAAATCAGTGTCTGGAGGTGCAATATCCTCGTCGCCTCTTCTTGCACTCAGCCAGCGTGTAAGTGTACGACCGATCACCCGCCTTTGTTCGATCGGTGCTTCAGCAACCAGCGCACCGCGTAGGTCTTCGAGTTGTGCAATCTCAAAAAGGTTCGCCTGGTAATAATTTCGCAGTGCAGTAAAAATCTTTTCTTCACCTAACTGTTTCTGCAGTTCCACGAACATCAAAGCGCCCTTCGCCGTAACAATGGCTGAATATTGAAAGGTATTTCGATAGTCTCGAGCTGGGCGGTCAGCATCCATATCGTCACCGCCAAACGTTCGGTACAAACGGTATACGCCGCGAACTTGATCATCCAGCACCGCGGTCGCCTTTTCATCGCCATAAGTAGTTTTGTAGTAAACCAGCGACGACCAGCACGACAGTGCTTCGTCGAGTACTGGTTCCCGACCTGGATCATTCCCCACAGCTGCGCCCCACCACTGATGAGCTACCAGGTGCGCAACTGTCCATTCAACACTCTCTTCCACAGAAGGCCTTTGCTCGCGAATGATTTCGGGCAAATTCCGAACAGCGGGAGAGTCAAAATCGACAAAGAATGCGCTCGCAATCACGTTCAGCCCTGAAAATTCTGTGCTGCCGAGCCCGGCAACAAGTGGGGCTTCGGCAATACTTACTGTCCTGAATGGCAGTGGCCCAAATGACGCAGTGAACACTCGCACTGCATTGGCAGCGACTGTAAGAGCACGCTTCCCGACTCGTTCGTGTTCGTTCAGGTAAATTGATCTAACTGTGATTCCCTGGACCTCAGTTTGTTCGCTACGAAGACCACGGCCGGCGAGAATTGCGAAATCGCGCAAGGCAGTCGCCGTGAATGTCTGTGTTTCTTTGTCAGTTCGCGAGCCTTGTTCAGAAGCTGACGTAAAGACTTCGACGCCGGGCGACGCCGACACTGTTACTTCATAATCAGAAGTTTCGTTGAAGATGAGGTCACCGACGGAAGGTTCCAGTTTTCTTCGCCATTCGTCGCCATCGTGAACTACGAGCACAGGATACGCGGTTGCGAGTAGCATGATGCCGCGACAACGAAAGTTAATGTCGCGTGGTCGACGTGTCTCTCGTTCACTCCTCAGGGCTGCGCTTACTTGTTTTACAACATGAGCAGTCAGACTCGTTTCATCGGGATCGATTTCCGGAACGGTGCCTTTGAACTTGATGAAGACCTCGGCAGAGCCATCAGGTGGCACTGGTTCACGCAAATTCACCCTCAGAGTTGTACCCTGGTCATCCAGAGAAAATGCTAGAGGGAAATCGCCGGAGACATTGCGTACTTCAACGATGTCGAGGCGAGGTTCATCAGTTTCAGAGACTGTAGAGCTCGTTAGTGACTGATCAGTGACACGCAGATTCGGATACAAGTGAAAGTAGATGACTGAAGTCTGCTTTTCACCACGATTGATCCACCTAACACGTTCCGTACCGGAATAGGAGAGGCGATCAAAGTCGATCTTCAAGTTGATCGAATACTTGTGACGCTCGGTCATTTGAGGTGAAGCAGGCTCCTGGATGGCAAAGGCAAAAGCGGCCGACACTACCAGAAGAATCACCGCGCCTGGTATTCGATATGGAACTAATTTCCTCACCTGGACCTATTCTATTTAGACCGGATCGTTATTGACTGGATGACGTCGCCCCGCACAATGCGATCGACCACATCCATCCCTGATATAACTCTTCCAAATACAGTGTAACCGCCGTCAAGGTGCGGCTGGGGTGCGTGAGTTACGAACCACTGCGACCCACCGGTATCTTTACCGGAGAGCGCCATTCCGACGGCGCCTCGATCATAAGGAACCTCGTTGATCTCACAACGAATCTGGTAACCGGGTCCGCCATTGCCGTCTCCTCGTGGATCTCCCCCCTGAATTACGAAGTTTGGCACGACCCTGTGGAAGACAATATTTCGGAAATAGCCTTTATTGGCTAACTTAACAAAGTTATCAACACTGAGTGGGGCGTCATCGGGAAGCAGTTCCATCGTAAACGAACCTTTGCTTGTAGTCACGACCGCGCGAACAGGTCTTCCCATTCGTGAAATAACTCGGAGATAGTCGGCATCGCTATTGGCAGTTTGAACAATGCCTATTTTCGCTGTGAAATCACCGGCGCCGGCGGCCTTTAACACAGCTACTGCTTTCCGCCGCACCAATTGATCTCGAGAGTCAAGAGAAGTCTTGATAGCCTCTATAGCTGCGGCGTTTTTTTGATTGCCTAGTGCGTCGAGGATAGAAAATAGAGCGTCGGTGAGACTGTCTTTGGACGCTACCGGAAGTGCGGCGATCAATGCTTTGGTACTGGCGTCAGAAGGCGGCAGGTCGCCAAGCAAGTCAGCTGCGGTTCCTCTAATGACGACGTCACTCTCGTTTAGGAATGGCCGCACTACGTCTGCAAGGTCAGCAGGCTTGAACGCAGCCAGCGAACGCATGACGTCTGGAACCGCATACTCGGAATGAACCGCAACGAGGGTATTGATCTTAATTCCGGAATTGCGGTAATCGAGCATGGCTCGCAGAAGTGCTTCGGCCGATGCTGATAATGCCCCTTTATCTTTCGCTGAATCGGGTAATGCAGGAATTTCTCGTAGCGCTTGTGCAATCGCCGAGGCAGCTCGCCAATTAAGCAACATTGTTTCCTGAACTTTACGCTTGGCTGTCGCACCCGTACCAAATGAGGCGAGATACGCGTCTGGTGCTATTCGGACGAACGCCTGTTCAACCTCAGGTGCGCTGTTGCCAAGACCTTCGCGAACTGTGGTCAACCAGGAAATGGCGCTGGGCTCTGTTTTAAGTTGAAGTAGCCGGCCCAATGTGGTGGCAATTTCCAAAACTTCATTTAATTCATTGGAAAGTGGCTGGAATCCTCGTTCTGTAAGTGCGTTGCCGCGCTTGAGCAGCGGATCGACTGCGCGTGAATCTTTCAAAGCCGCGAGCGCCCGAATCGCGCTGACTCGAACTCTTACATCGACATCAGTAGCTGCGCGGTCAACGATTAGGTCGAAACTCTCTTTGTCCTCAGTTGCGCCAAGTACCCGCGCAGCATTTGAACGAACCACCGGATCGGGGTCAGTCTTCAAGAGGTCTCTTAGCTCTGGATTTGCGTCCTTAGCCCGTAGACGAGCGAGCGTATTTCCGGCGTCCGCACGGATACGTGGGTCGCGGTTTCGTAGAAAGCTTCCCACTACAACACCAGCGTTTGCTGGTCGCGACCGGAGTACCGCTGTAAGGCCAAAGAGAATGAGCTCACGATTCACGGCCTCGGCTCTTAATGTATCGACGATAATCGTGCCGAGCTCACGCATCCGTGCTTCTTGGTCTTTCGGAAGAGCGGCAGCGATCTTCCCCAAACCTTCGATCGCACGTGCGCGAACCGGGGAGGCGTCGCCAGTATTCTTGAGCACCGCGATCAGAGATTCTGCGCCAGCCATTGATTCAACTTCGCCAATCGCAAAGGCTGCCATGGTGCGAACTTCAATTACTTTGTCGTCGGCGAGCAACTTTGCCAGCGGCACAATCGCTCGTTCATCCCCGATGCGCCCAGCAGCTAACGCGGCACGAACACGGACCGTTGGATTTGGATCGCTGAATAGAGATTGAAGATCGGTGTCCCAGCGACGTTCATCTTCAGCTTTAATTATTCGAATCAGAACAGTTCTTGAAAGGACTGGCCTTTTTATATTCGCCGGTCGTTGCGCGGAGATAGAGCTCGCAGACAAAACAAGTACGGAGCAAAGCAACGCAAATGAGGCAGGTTTGAATAGTGACAGTGGTAGTCGAGAATTATTTTGTTCAGCCATATTGTAAGTTTTGAACTCGGCCTTGGGGCCTTGGAACTAACGGATTGCTCTCTATGTATCAGGGAGCGCCCTAGATCGTGTCAAGGGTTCAACGGCCGGTGTTCTTCTGGCAAACAAAAAGCGCCTCGCTGAAAATTCAGCGAAGCGCTTTAGTCAAGTTTGAAGCTGGATACTTAGCTCACTGCATTCGTAGCGGCCGGAATGTCAGCGGCCTTGCGACTATCGGCACTGATTGTCTGCATTCGCGACGTATCAAGCGGCTCGTCGGTCTTCTTGTCTTTTCTCATTTTATCGACGGCGGCAGTCATCTGGAGCATTTTGCAGCTGCCTTCAAACACGGCGCCTTGTTCGATAATGAGTGATGGAGTCTGAACGTTTCCGTTCACTTTTGCGGAGCGTCCCAGCTCAAGACGTTGAGTCGCAATGATGTCTCCGTTGATGGTGCCGTGAATGACAGCCACCGCTACCTCGACATTTGCGTCAACTTTTCCGTTGGAACCGACGATGAGTGTGCCACTGGTCGAGCTAACTCGCCCTGACAGGTGACCGTCAACTCTCATCATAGCCTTGAAGTTTGCCTCACCGGTGACGACGGTTCCGCCCCCAACGAAACCACTAAGCGTGCCTTCTTTAATATCTCGGGCTAGCGTTTCGCTCTCCGTCATTGCCCCCCGGGAAGTACCAGTTGCCACATCGGCGGCCGGTCTTGCTTCAACACTCGTACTTTGAGCTTGATACGATGGATATGTTTTGGCGTTAGAATAGTCGGGCGCTTCTTGTTTGTGGCTGGAGTTGTCGTTATCGTCCTGATCCTTGGGATTCTTTCCTATCCTGAGCATTATTTACCTCCGTAATATGGGGGCGCGAGATGTTTAGTCACAGCCCTCGGGACTTGAAGCAACAAAACGACGCGCTTGCCTTTTCGTGGAATGTTCCTGGCTTTGATGGCCAGAGTTGATCAACCGCGGAAAGCGGAGTTTCATGATAGACAAACTCCACTACCACTGTCTACCTTTGTAACCAAATTGTAATCCGGTGACGAAAAGTTAGAGCCTCACTGCCACGCACCCGGCGGCTCTGGGTAAAGCGCAATCCAGGCTCGAGTCATACTCACCAATCTCAGAGTAAACACTTCGCTCGAGTAGGAACGATTTACCCTCAAAAATGGCTCCGTCCCGACCTGCTAAGGAGGGACTGTAAATGTCACCAGTGACTCGCGTGTTCCGATCGAGCATGACCTTTTCAGTAGCTCTGATGTTCCCTTCAACGTAGCCATCGATCATGGCGATTCGCACATCAACGTCAGCCTCGATTCGTCCTTGCTCCGACATGACCAGTGTGCCATAGGCCGAACGAATTTGTCCTTTGAGTAGTCCGTCGACATGCAGGACTCCATCGAAAACAAGATCGCAGTGTGCACCGGAGGCTGGTTCGGTGTGAATACTATTCGAGTCAAAACGATTGTCGGAAGCGGGTATTAGATCAGGCGAGGGGGATTTTAGTGAACGAAGCCAAAACTCAAAGGGTTGACGCGTATCAAACAATAGTCGGCAGGCATTATCGTAGCCAGCATGCTGACGATTGATTATCGTGTTGTGCGAATTCTCGATGCTCATTGGCCGCACCAAAGCCGATCGAATTAACGACTTCCGATTTACCGGGGGCTCTTCTCGTCGATCATTCGGCAAACACCTTCGAAGATCGCTCCATCCTTGATCACGATGGAACGAGTCCAAATGTTGCCGTGGATCTTCGACGCTGGTCCGAGTTCGACTCTTTGTCTCGCAATGATATCGCCATTCACCGTGCCACAGATGACAGCTACAGCGACATCGACATTCGCGTCGACCTTTGCTGCCGAGTCAACGATGATGGTCCCGTTTTGTGAATAGACTGAACCGGCGATGTGTCCGTTCACCCGGACCATATCTTTGAAGCTGAACTCTCCGGTGAGTTCGGCCTGGGATGTTGCTGTGGTGGTTCTCTGCTTCAGACTCAATCCGTTGTTAGATCCGATTTGTCCGATCAGTAGACCATCAACCGCCATAGACCCCTTAAAGTGAATCTCTCCGGTGACGATCGGAACTTTCGTTTTGAAGTCTTTGATCTCTTTCGCGGTGACGGGAGACGCGAAGGTTGGTCTATTCCCCGAGTTGGCTTGGTCCAACTTGGGTTGGGATGAGGCGCGAGCAGGTGCTGCGCCAGTTGCACTCTGGCCCAAGCCCATTGATTTGTTGTTCACATCCAGCACTGATAACTCTCCGCAGAGACGACCGCTTAGAATCCGCCTTGTAGTTAGTTTATTGTGGGAGTTGAAACTCGGGAACCTAGCCTGGTTCCCATGCCTGCCTGTAGACCACTGCAAAAAGTGCGGTGCACGGTATCACAATGGCCCTGTGTTTAACAAGAATTTCTTTTAGGGGTTAGTTGGGCGGGGTCGCGGTTGATCCAGCGAGGCCTGATCCCGACGATTTCCCCGAGTTTTGGGCCATTGTAGATTTTAAGTGAATCCCTGTAGTGGCGGCTTGGGGAAACAATACAAGCTCTTCTGTCGGAGCGCGTACGTCCTCGTGCGCTAAGTTGCGCATGAGGCCTGGAACGAGCAGTTCAAATTGTGACGCAAGTAGTCTCTAACGTGAATAGGCGCACGAGGACGTACGCGCTCCGACAGAAGAGCTTGAGTGGTGAGATGGGCGGAGCTACTGAAGGGTGCCGAGAAATTTCAATTTACTATACCGGCTGCCTTTGCGAATTGGACATTCTGTGGTTAACGTAGCAGGGCCAGGTGAAAAAAGAGATGCCGGAAGAGAGAACAAAAACAAGGCTGTTACGCCGAATGGGAGAGGCGATCCGTGACTTCAACATGATTGAAGACGGGGATCGTCTGATGGTGTGTTTGTCTGGAGGTAAGGACAGCTACACGTTACTAGATCTGCTAATAGACGTTCAGAAGCGAGCGCCAGTAAGGTTTGAACTTCTTGCTGTAAACCTTGATCAAAAGCAACCAGGTTTTCCGGCGCACGTTTTACCAGATTACTTGACGGGTAGTAACGTTCCTTTTCGAATCATCGAACAGGATACCTATTCGATAGTGAAGCGACTTGTCCCGGATGGTAAGACCTACTGTTCGGTTTGCTCGCGACTTCGTAGGGGAATTCTTTACAACGTGGCAGTTGAGGAAGGTTGCAACAAGATCGCGTTGGGCCATCACGCAGACGACATCATAACCACTCTTCTTTTGAATCTTTTTTATGTTGGCTCGTTGAAGGCAATGCCGCCAAAGCTACGTTCAGAAGATGGTCGCAATACGGTGATTAGACCCCTGGCATACTGTTCAGAGTCTGATGTTGCTGAGTATGCAACGCTTAAGCAATTTCCCATCATTCCGTGCGATCTGTGCGGCTCACAGACCAATTTGAAGCGCGCTCGAATTAAGCGTTTGATTGCACAACTTGAAGAGGAGATACCGCATATCCGAGCGTCGATGCTGAATGCGTTAGGTAATGTAGCTCCCTCACAATTACTGGACCATGAATTGTTCGACTTCAAGCACCTCGTCTCTGCAACGGGAAGCGTTGAGACTGAATTGGATCTTGCGGTCGGCCACACCGACGAAGATCTTCGACCTGCGCTCGTTTCAGTTGGTTCCTTGATCGATAAATCCGCTCATAGCAGATTATTGGAGTGAGTTGAGTTGAGTGCTGCAGGTAAGACGCGAGAGCTGGATCTGAGTGCATTTCCGCCCGGCACTGTTACCGGATACACCACTCTCGTATGTTTGGCTTGTATCTTCGATATCTTCACAACTCAGATCGGAATGGCTCCCCGATCTGCCTACTCAGAGATCAAGCGTTACACACCCACCGTAGAAGAACTTACCTCGCGCAAGGCAGTTAGACCGTTTTTCGACAGCGATGAGAAACACCCGCGTTGTCCTTACTGCGACGCCGCAAAGCGTTGGCATGCGCGCATCGATACGAACTGTATTGAAGGCGGCAAAACCACTGATACTCCGCGCCGCGCTCTATTTAAGATAGCGCAGAAAAAGAGCGATCAGTTTTCGCTGATCGAAGTTAAGTCCGATCGTCGCAGTGCGTTTTTCGACTGGTTAGATACCCTGCGAATAACACTTGATTTTGCCGAACCTCGCTGGCTCCTGGATGCAACGCGAGCTTTCCTCGAACGACGCGAGCCTAAGACGAACTGGGCAGAGATCTTTGAAGAATTGCGAAGCGTTAGGCCTTCAGCTCGATTGACTGAAGGGTGGGACAGAGATGGGTCAAGATTGTTTTTAGCCCCATCTATTTATAACGAGTGTTTGCTGGTCCAATATATGGTGAGCAGGTCGCACGAACACGGTGGCCGAACTCTAGAAGGTCGACTAACGCTGATGGAGTTGATTCGGAGGATGCGTCGAGGTGGCTACCTGGTGGCGCATGGGATCGAGTCAACTGATCAGTTTGAAATACTCGAGAGGGTGTTGGATGAGGTTGCAGGATCGGGTCAGCTAAAGCTTTATTACGTTGTCGACCGGCGAGAATTCATGGATAAGGTCAAGTCGGTTTACGCCAGCTACTCGTAACACGGATCCCTTCAGTAGCCCCCATTCGCGATCATCTTACAAGCTCTTCTGTCGGACCGCGTACGTCTCGTGTGCACACCTTCGCTAGTTGCCCGTTTAGTACTCAAATCTTCTCTTCGTACCTTAGCGCGCGAGACGCACGCGGTCCGACAGAAGAGCTCGTCTCTTACTTTCCACCTAGCCACTGAAAGGTGACTTCACTTAACTCGGTACTTGTTTATGAGTTGTTGGAGACCCTTTGTCGATTGATAACGATACTTGTAATAACTTGTGAGGTCGGGGATTACCTGTTGCAAGAGTTTCTGATACTCAGGCCGACCGGTTGAGAGGGCAGCGGAGCGCGCATAAGCATCGATCATCTTATCAACCAATCCTTCCATTCTCTTTTTTGTCTCTTCCTTTGCGCGGCTTTCGGGCATCGACTCGTACGCAGTCAGCTGCTGCGCGTAATCGGCATTTATCACACGTCCAAGCAAAGCATAGTTAGAGGGCTCAGTCGGCTTTAATGTTGCTGCCTTCATGAGTCTTGTCTTTGCTTCCTCGGTGTTTCCATTCGCGAGACATAAGATTGCAGTGTCCTGGTATAGCTGACCTAGTGCACCTTTAAGTTCACTCCACTTTTCGTCACTTGTGCCTGCAGTTCTTTTGTCGGCCTCGATGAGTGCGATAGCTCTGTTTCCGTATTCGAGTGCGATCGAGACATGTTGGCGCTCTCTTTTTTTGGCTTCTAGACTACCCGCGGAAGTCATCTTAACGAGCGTGTGGATGTCGTCCGGATTTTTTTGGAGAATCTGGTCTGCTAGCTTGAAAGCCTCATCGAACCTATTTGCGTTAGCGTACGATTCGAGAGTTACTGGATTGAAAACTTCGCGCTCCTGATCTGTCGTGAAGATCTTATTGGCACGTTCAACAAGAATGATAGCAGCGGCCGGGTTCGAAACTTTATAGAGGTCATTTGCAACCAGTTCAGCGACTTTGATGCGCGCACTGCTAGCTGGAAATTTGTTAATGAAATCTTCAGCTGCGGCCAACTTTGTTGTCGGGTTCGTGGACGCCGTTACAGCGTTGAATGCCTCATATTCGGGCGAAGCTGGGGACACCACAGCCTGGCCTTGGGCCAGGGTCAATGGAATTAGAGCGGCTCCGAGAGAAACAGTTCTGACAACTGCTTGGGCCAATAACAAAAGGAAGGGCCTTTTCATAGCCTCCTCAGTTTTGGTGTCGTGCTGGCTGAAGAATATCGCCTAACTGTTGAGACACTTGCAAGGTTTAGCGAGACTCAACAGTTCAATCTTTCTCGGCGGTAATGATGTGTTACTGGTCGTCTTCGACCAATGCCTATAGCATTCCTCGAGATGATCAAAGTTGGCGGTAATTGTCGCCGTTTGAATTCATTTGCCGGCGATTCCACACGGTTGAGAATGTCGTAAACAAAAGCCTGATCGAATCCGGTCGCCACGATCTCTTGCGGAGTTGCCTTTTGCTCAAAGTAAAGCTTCAGTACTTTGTCCAGTTGATCGTAGGGCGGTAACGATTGATCATCAAACTGATCGGGAGCCAGTTCCGCGGATGGCCGCTTGTCGATAATTGCCTGTGGAATTGTTTCTCTGTTGCGATTCAGGTAATTGGCAACTGCATAGACTTCGGTTTTCAAGACGTCGCCAATAACCGCCAGGCCTCCGTTCGTGTCGCCGTACAACGTGCAGTAACCAAGTGCCAACTCTGATTTGTTTCCGGTCGAGAGTAATAACCGACCTTCAGAATTTGAGATGGTCATCAGGATGTTGCCACGCAAACGAGACTGGAGATTCTCTGCAGCAGTTGATCTGCTACCAACGGCAGGAGGCTGAAGTTCCATCTGGTTCAAGAGAACTTCATAAGCGCGAGTGATAGGACGTTCGATGACAGGCATTCCAAGGAGCCGGCCCATCTCAACTGAGTCGTCGATACTTGAGCGCGACGAGTAGGGCGAGGGCATCATCACGCTCAAGACATTTTCTGGTCCAATCGCTTCGCACGCTAGGGCTGCTACTACCGCTGAATCAATACCGCCTGATAATCCGATTACGACAGTTTTGAATCCGTTCTTGCGAGCATAGTCGCGAATACCAAGCACCAACGCGTCGTGAATGGTTTCTACATCATCGCCGGGTAGACATCGTTCATCCGCAACATCACTGTCGAGATCAACGGTCCCAATGAACTCCTGAAATGGTGGTGCCTGCAAAATGATCTTTCCGCGACTATCGGCCACAATACTGGCGCCATCAAAAATAACGCCATCATTTGCGCCAACCAGATTCACGAAAACGAATGGTAGGCGGGCTGCGCCGGCTCGATGTGAGACCATCGCACAACGTTGGCCCATCTTGCCTTTATTGAATGGAGAAGCATTGATCGAAACGAGAACTTGTGCGCCCAACTCAATAAGTTCATCGGCCGGGTCATTCGAATAGAGTCGTTCCTTCCAAAAAGTTTTGTCGTTCCAGAAGTCTTCGCAAACCCCAACTCCTAGTCTGCTATCGTCTACCGAGAAAAGGTGTCGATCGGAACCCGGCTGAAAGTATCTCGGGTCATCAAACACGTCGTACTCGGGCAGGAGTGTCTTGTCAGAAAAACCGAGCAGGGTCTTATTTCGAATAACAGCCGCGGAGTTATGAAGACGTCTCCCGGGTCTGGAATCGGAAGGGCGAACTGTGCCGACAATTGCGGTGATGCCCTCGGTGGCAGCAATGATTTGGTCGAGCGGTTTCAATGCGCAGCGTTGAACGTCGCGATCGAGAAACCAGTCAAGAGAGGTGTATCCCTGGATTGAGGTTTCGGGAAGGACAACGAGATCGCTCTTGTCTTTCTTGCCTTGTTCAATGGCGCTGATAATACGCGCTGTGTTGTATTCGAAGTCGCCGTTGATGGTATTGATTTGGCCGATTGTAATGCGCATGGAATATCGCTGATTTCTTGCAGATATGTTCTTAGCTTTCTGATCGTGCCTCTTTCGCGTTTGGAAGGCAAATCATTAGCTTGAGGACTGCTCATCGAGCTAAAAGAATACCGACTGGCTTTAGGCCACTGGCGTGCCCAGTGGTGTCTAACGCTCGTTGCTAATCACCGGGCGTTGACCTTAATCCTGCGCGGGCAAGCGCGCCGGCGAGACAAAAAGTTGCTTTGGTAAGCAACAAACGTAAGCAACCACTGGACAAGCCAGGACTTAAGAGCACTGTGGTTTTGCGGGCAAGTCCAGTTAAGTTATATTCTTACGCGCCAAGTGCGGAGGGGTCGCATAATGGTAGTGCAGCGGTCTTGAAAACCGCCGACCGAAAGGTTATGCAGGTTCGAGTCCTGTCCCCTCCGCCACTATTTAACACCTCGCCTCGCTCATCTCTCAATTCCAAAGTCCATTTAGATCCGATTTTTCGTCAGTTCTAATGACCGCTCGACCCGGCAGCTAGACCACTCGTAGATTGTTCATGGCTGCAAACCGAAGGTTGGTCATATCTTCACTATCCCAAAGTGATCCAACTCTTGGCTAGTGGAGGTTTGTATGAAGTTTACGATTTTGGTGTTGTTGATGGCGTTGGTTGGTAGCGTGATGTATTCAAGAAACTCCTCGGCTATTAGCGCGGAAGAGGAAGCTGCACGCGTACCACTCGAGAATTATCTGAAGGGTCAGGCAACCGGCAATCCCGAGTACATTCGCAAAGCATTCTTTACGGACGCAAAGATAATGGCGTTTCGAGACGGCAAACTCTTAAGTCTGACAGCGGCGGAATTTGCTTCACGATTTTCGGGACAACCCGCAGCTGACGAGGCTCAAAAGAAACGTCGCATCGAGAGTGTCCAAATTACTGGCAACGCCGGTGTGGCTAAGATCGTGCTCGACTATCCGCAGGCGACCCTTACCGACTACATGTCACTTCTAAAAGTTGATGGCGAATGGAAAATTGTCAATAAGGTGTTCAACTCTGAACCAAAAGCCAAACCCTAGCTGAGGAGAATCATGATGAAGTTACTCGCGACGATTGCGTTGACGATTACTCTGTTGTCGGGATCAGCAATGGCCCAGGCACAGGATGATCGTACTGCAGTGAACCAGGCGGTGCTGGATTACGTTGAAGCGCTCTATGAAGCTGATTCATCGAGAATCGAGCGAAGTGTACACCCCGAGTTATTCAAACTCGGTTTCGAAAAAGATAAGGATGGTACCTACAAACCCTATCGGATGACTTACCAGCAGCTATATGATCTGGCCGCAAAATGGAACAAGAGCGGAAAAGTTCCGAAGAACTCCATCAAAGAGATTGTCGTTTATGATGTCGTTGACCAGACAGCTTCAGCCAAGTTGACCGCGATGTGGGGAATTGACTACTTGCACCTCGCGAAGTTTGACGGCAAATGGAAGATTACTGACATCCTTTGGCAGACCCGGCCAGTCAAAGGATCAAACTGAGTCTCTTCACTAGCTGGTGCTAAATAGACTTATTAGAAAACTGAAGAATCCGCTTTCATCCTTCTGGGTACTACAGGTTTATGGATGGGCGTTGTATGGCGTGTTGATTTACATCACGTTCCTCACAGTAGTCCCGCCGAGCGGTCGTTTCAATCTGTTGCAAGTGAAGATAAGTCGCACGGTAGCGGGCTTCGTATTGAGTTGTCTGATGCGACTTGTTTACAAACGTGTTGGTGGCGATCGCTCAGTTCCGTTCATAGCGCTCTTAATTCTTATCAGCTCATTTCTATTTGGCAGTCTGTGGCCCTTCGGCGAGACGATTGGACTGTGGTTGATGAATCCAACCAGGTTTCGTCTGAATATGGATTGGCCGCGTTATCCAGTTGAGGTACTTGATTACTCAATGACCTTGATCGGCTGGAGTGCCCTTTACTTTGGAATTAAGTACTGGCAAGAGTGGCAGGCTGAACGCGAACGAGCCTTACATGCAGAAGCGTCGGCCAATCAAGCGCAGCTAAACATGTTGCGCTATCAACTCAACCCGCATTTTCTATTCAATGCTTTAAATTCGATTAGAGCTTCGATCGATGAGGACCGATCGCGTGCGAAGCGAATGGTGACCGAGTTCTCTGAGTTCTTACGCTACTCACTCTTGAACGAAAACTCCGCGACAGTGACTTTGCGAGATGAGATCGAAGCGATTAGAAACTATCTGGCGATTGAAAAGATCCGTTTTGAAGACAAACTGGAGGTTACTTTCGACGTCGATGCCGCTGCGGAAGAACGCAGGCTTCCGGCATTTCTAGTCCATCCTCTGGTTGAGAATGCTGTAAAGCACGGAATGACAAATGGTAACTTACCGCTGGAGATCTGCGTTTCTGCACGAGATCGTGGCGACAGTCTCAGGATCGAAGTGGCAAATACCGGAAGACTTCGCGTAGGCGCAAATGGTTCCGGTACTCACATTGGCTTGAAAAATGTACGCGAGAGACTGGCGAAGTTATATCCCAATCAAAGTAGTTTCTCTCTGCTTGAGCGAGATGGATGGATCCGGGCGATTATTGAGATTCGAAAGAGGTGATGGTGCGGTATTGAGCTCGTTAGATTATGTCCGAACGAATCACAGCACTTCTTGTTGACGACGAGCGTCTGGCTCGCAAAGAACTGCGTTCAATGCTCGACGAGCATGAGAACATTGAGGTCGTTGCTGAGGCAGAGAACATTGAGCAGGCAATTCAGTGTATTCAGTCGAACAGTCCTGATGTAGTTTTTCTCGATATTCAGTTGCCCGGCGAAACAGGATTCGATCTGCTGGAGAGTGTTCCTGCAAATTTCAAACTGATATTTGTGACCGCGTTCGACGCATATGCAATCCGTGCTTTCGAAGTAAACGCTCTCGACTATTTACTTAAGCCGATAAATCCGTCGCGCCTGGCCCAAGCGATTGAAAGGCTTTCAACACACGAGCGCGAGCAACCCGTACTTTCACGTCCCCTCGATTATGGAGACCGAGTATTCATTGAGGTCAATGAACGCTCACTACTCCTGAAAGTCAGCGACATCGTTGTGATTTCAGCAATGGGAGACTATTCGGAAGTCATCACAACAAATGGACAGAAACTCCTGGTGTTGAAGCCGCTGAAGGATTGGGAGGAACGACTACCTACAAAACATTTCACGCGGATACATCGCTCGACCATCATTAATGTAGAGTATGTTGAAAGTGTCGAGAGTTGGTTCAATCGATCGTATCGCATGCATCTGCGTCACATCGCCGAGCCATTGGTTATGAGCCGTCGTCACGCTGCTCGCTTCAAAGCCGAGTTTGGGTGACGCTTCGGACGCTACCATTTTGAATTACCCAAGCCCTTCAGCAATCTTCTTGCCACGCAATCGAGGAGTGCTACTCGATGTCGCCGGTTTCCTGGTCCAGGTAGTTCTTTTCTTTTTTCTGTCGCGTCAGTTTGCTCAATTGGCCCACACGTCAATGTCAAATAACGCCATTGCAAAGTCAGGCGTTATTCTTTTTTGTTTTGCCCTGGTGCTTCTTTCGCCAATCGCTGCGATTCTTAAACGCCATTCCACTCGACGAAGAAATCCGGAATTCGATACGCAACTATTGGAGGTCCCTTCTGAGTTGAAGAGGTTTGCCCTGGCTGGATACCTGATATCACAATTTTTGTTCTGGCTAGCAGGCTTCAACCTTTTGATCGAGTGGGCACAACAACGATTTGGCGAGGATCGAGTACCGTCGTTTTTCATGCCGCTGTTCTTTGGCGTTCCGCTGCTGGCCTTACTAAATACTGCGATCTTCCTCTTTTACTTTCGAACACCAAAGAGACCGCCGCTACTGAATTTCCTGGCTTCACCGCTAGCTGAATCTCTTGGCGATCTCTGTTTGTTTCTGAATATGGTCCTGTTTCAGATGTTCTGGGGTTACTTGATGATTGACCTCACGCACGATTTCTCAAACATTTTTACCAGGATCTTCATGTTCGCTTTCACCGCATTCGTAATTTACTTTCCTCCGCGCTTGTTTTATCTCGCCGAACACGTTAGCCAGGGCAGGGTCTGGCTGCTAATGCTATTAGCAAACTCACCGATTCTCCTTCGAATCGTTTTTGCGCGCTAAGACTGAATTTTCAGAGTGTTATCTGCTTCCTTCGACGGCTTAGTTTCCTTGCTGCATCCCAGCGTCTTCGAAATGAACTTCGACGTCCTGCCAACCACGTTCTTAGTGAAGCTTTGATTCGAAGTTTTTGTTCGTGGACGTATTGATAAATCGCAGTCGATCTTAGGTAAGAGTAGAGTCGCGTCTTAAATGACATGAATCTCTCATACAGCCAGGCAAACCATCCGATGCGCATCAACTTCGGGCGAGTCAGCGTGAAGATACGGGCGACCAGAGCAGTGCCAACAAACTTGGCTGCGATTACAGTCAGGAAACCGAGCGTCTCCTGACCATGAGTCACTAGATACACTGCGACCAGTTTGACTGGAATTAGCAAGAGTGAAGGTACAGCGAAAACAAGCAGTGCTAGATAGGGCGGAAGTGCAGTGATGAGAGATTCAATTAAACGTAAGACAGGAAGTTGTCCGATGAATGCAGCAAAACGAGCCAGATCGTCCCAAAGCCAATCCTCAAAAATGATAATAATTGCAGCGACAAAGACAAATGGCGCGGCAAGTATTTTCTTGATCAATCTGAGTGTGGGATTGGTTGTTCTATTCATAAAAGAGCTCTGTCTGATAGTAACGCTGGAATCTAAGTTTAGTTTCACTGAAGGATTATCAACCCAACCTGGCTTTTGTTTCAGTTGTTCGTGCAAGCACGCCGCAAGCAAAATCCGACTCTTGGAGCAACGAACCGGTCTTTCAAATCCCACCCACGGAAGAAGGTGGTTCGTTCAGATCCTTTCTACGAAACGCCTTTCATGGTCGTCACTCTCAAATCCCACCAACGGCAGTTGGTGGATGGTTCAGATCCTTTCTACTTACAAACCTTCTCTTTCCTCCGGCGCGCTACGCGCGCAGCATTGAGTGGACACCTCTCTGTAGAAAAGATCTGAACATTCCACCAACTGCCGTTGGTGGGATTCAGAGTGACCAAGAAACCGTGTCGTAGAAAGGATTTGAAAGTATCCACCCACTCCCGTGGGTGGTATTTTTCGACCTTTTGTGCAAAGCCCAACGAACCTGAAAGAACCAAGCCCGTTGCCTTGTGACGAATTTCAAATGATATCTGACCAATCTTGGTTGGCTAGTGGTGGTTACGCAATCGACAAGCACAAACCTCTGACCGGCAGTTCATCTTATGACGCGCTGTCCATTATTATTTCCGCATGCACCAATCGATCACGACCCTGATTTTTGACTGGGATGGAACTTGTGCTGACTCCGCACATCTTGGACTCGCCGCCTTCCAAAAGACTTTTGCTGAACTCGATCATGCACTTCCCCTCGACATTTACGAATCCGCTTACTCTCCAAATTGGTACTCGACTTACGAAGCATTAGGACTGCCGCGAGAAAAATGGCAAACAGCCGACGAACTCTGGCTGAAGCATTATGGCGAAAATCTCGCCGACCTCATTGCAGGTGTTGAGCCAACGCTGCTAAGACTCTACGAAAAGGGCTATGACCTTGGAGTGGTTTCGAGCGGAACAGAGAGCCGCGTCAGTCGTGAGATTGAACGTTCAGCACTCAAAGGTGTCTTCAAAGTTCTTGTCTGCAATGAACACATAGTCAACAAAAAGCCACATCCTGAAGGGCTCGAACTTGCCTTACGCCGGCTCAACCGTTGTCCCGATGAGTGTGCTTACGTTGGCGATGCGCCGGAGGACATTCAGATGGGAAAAGCTTGTCGCGTCATGACAATTGGCGTGCTAAGTACTTATCCAACCAGTTCTCGTCTTCCGGCTTCATCCCCTGATGTTTTGCTCGACAATCTTAGCGATCTGTTGAACCACTTCTAAAGCTCAGGTCAACGCATGAAAGCGACAATAAAACCACGAGTAAAAATCTGCTGTATGGCGAGCCTCGCCGAGGCTTGGTTGGCTATTAATCACGGTGCGGATGCAGTTGGTCTGGTCTCAGAGATGCCGAGTGGTCCAGGTCCAATTCCGGAAGCGCTCATCGCAGAAATTGCTGCTGCAATTCCTCCATCAATTGGATCGTTTCTTCTTACCAGTAAACAAGACGCGACGTCGATCATTGATCAGCAAAAACGTCTCAAGCCAAATACCATTCAACTTACTGACCGAATCACCAGCGGTACTCACCAAGATCTTCGCAATGCATTACCGGGAGTTGCTCTCGTACAGGTAATTCATGTAACAGGTCCGGAGTCGGTAGACGAAGCGATTGAAATCGCTCCGAACGTGGATGCAATTCTGCTCGACTCGGGCAATCAGTCGTTAGCAATTAAAGAACTGGGTGGAACCGGCCGGACCCACGATTGGAACTTGAGCCGCAAGATCAGAGAGTCGATCGACGTACCGCTATTTCTTGCGGGAGGTTTAAATCCGCAAAATGTTGCCTCCGCAATCCGCGCAGTCAGGCCATTTGGTGTAGATGTTTGTAGTGGCTTACGCACTAACGGCAATCTCGACGAGCAGAAGGTTGTTGATTTTTTCGCCGCTATCGAGACGTTAGATTCCTAGCTTCTCTTCTCTGCGTCTCAGCGTTCTCTGCGTCTCGGCGTTGCAATGAAACTTACGATCAATGTTCAACGCTGAGACGCAGAGAACGCTGAGACGCAGAGAAGATGGCGACATTCGTGCTCATTACCATGATTTGCCTTGAGACTTTTGAGCCAAGCAATGTAACTTAGAGCCTGCCATGTCCCCGGCCCAGAACTCTCACTCCCAATTACAACACAGCTGTCTCTCGGGACATCTACTGCTCCTCGTTTCTCTGGTCACCCTACTTTCAATCTCTACAACTGTTACGGCTCAGTCACCAGAGGTCAAGCAGATTGAGCAGAAGATCGCGACCTTGAATCTCGACGGTGCGAAACTCATGGTTAAAGGCGATTTCGAGGGCGCCGTAACGATGATCAAGGAGGCACTGGAACTCTCTGAGAAGAACTTTGGAGCAGACGACCCACTTACCGCTTTGAGTCTCACCACACTTGGTCGCGCCTATACGAACAAAGGCGATTACGAAGCAGCCAAGGTAGTCTTGTTTCGTGCGATCAAGATTTTTGAGAATAGCCCTTTCGACTCGCGAGACGGTACTGCCCAATGCAAACTCTTGCTGGCGATCGTTTACGACTACCAATCGGATTACAGTCGAGCCCAGCCACTCTATGAACAGTCGTTGGTGCTATCTGAAGCTGTCTTTGGTCCAGAGAGTCGCGTGGTGGCCCAGGTACTCAATAACCTTGCCAACCTGTACATGCAGAAGGCTGACTACGTGCTCGCCGCGCAGATGTTTGAGCGCTCGCTCGCGATCAGGAAAAAAGTCTATGGCCCCGATCATCCACTCTTAATCGTTGTACTTAACAACCTCGCGTCCGTTTATGAGTGGCAAGGGAATGCAGTTCGAGCCGAAGAGTTGTTCAAACAAGCTGCGGCACTAGCGGGGAAGGCAGCGCCAAACAGTATCGGCTACGCGGAAATTCTGACCAACCTGGGCGCGTTTTATCGCAAGACTGATCCGAAAAAAGCCCGAGCTTTACTGGAGGAGGGCCTTGCCTTACGAGAAAAACTTCTCGGTCCCGATTCTGAAGACGTCGGAAATTCCCTCAACAATCTAGCCCTACTTGACTGGCAGGACGGCAGCACCGGGAAAGCAGAGCAAGAACTTATCCGTGCGCTCGCGATAATGCAGAAAACCCTCGGTCCAGCCCATCCGGATGCTTCGAGAGTGCTCTCCAATCTGGCGATGCTCTATGCCGGGCTGGGTCAACCTAAACGAGCTGTCAGCCTGCTTTTGAGCGGAAACGATAATAGCGATCGAAACTTGGAATTGATGCTCGCTACGGGTTCCGAAGATCAAAAGCGGCTTTACATGGCTACTCTTGCTGACGCTACCAGCGCGATGGTTTCACTTCATCTCAAGTCTGATCCTGACGATCCAATTGCAGCCCGACTCGCATTAACGAGAGTCTTGCGGCGAAAAGGTCGCGTACTAGACGTGATGAGTGGGCAGCTTGCAGCAGTGGAAAAATCAGACATCGTGGGCCAGGCGTTGCTGTTCAAATTAGGCACCGTTCGAACTCAACTTTCATCTCTGGCGCTCCAGGGCGCTGAAGATGGAAACGTCGAGGAGTACCAGGCGAGTTTGCTTCGGTTACAGGACCAGGTGCAGTCACTCGAGAAAATGATCACAGAGAGAGTGATACAAGCGGGTGGAAGTGGAGGCTCGCTGACAATTGAAGATGTACAAAAAGAGATTCCTGCGGGTGCCGCACTGGTTGAGATAATTCAATACCGGCCCGTGACGATAACGCCGATCTCACTTCCGAAGTGGGAGTCAGCACGCTACGCGGCTTATGTGCTTCACAAAACCGGCGCGCCGGCATGGGTTGACATCGGAGAAGCCTTAAAGATTGATCAGGCCGCCACACGTCTTCGCTCTGCACTAAGAAATCCCAGGCGTAACGATGGTGCGACCCTGTCCAGAGAAGTTGACGAACTGGTGATGAAGCCAATTCGTCCGTTACTCGGTGATTCGCGCGAGGTACTTCTTTCGCCAGATGGCGTTCTTAACCTGGTCCCCTTCGCAGCGTTGAAAGATGAGAACAATCACTACCTTATTGAGAACTACTCAATTACTTATTTGACCAGCGGTCGAGATCTACTTCGGATGAAAACTCCGGTAGCGAGTCGACAAGGTCCGGTGATAATTGCGAATCCTCGTTTCTCTACCGGAAATGAGTCAAGTCCGAAGGACGCGAATGTTGCTGCGCTGAGCCAGCGTTCGGCAGATTTCAACGGTAAATTTGAACCGCTTGAGGGAACTGCGTCGGAAGCAAAACAATTATCTTTAGTACTTCCGAATACGAAAGTGTTTGCCGGGGCAGACGCGACTGAATCTGCCTTGCGGGGGTTGACTGGTCCAACCATACTTCACATCGCGACTCATGGGTTCTTCCTGAATCGACAAACTTCGAGTAGCTCGGTTGCCGCACCACCATCGTCGCGAGTTGCCGCCTATGAGTCAGTCTCGTTGGTAAAAGAAAATCCGTTGCTAAGGTCTGGATTGGCATTGACTGGAGCGAACCAACTCTCCGACGGTCGTGGTGACGACGGCATCCTTACCGCTTTGGAAGCGGCTGGTCTCGATTTGCACGGCACGAAATTAGTTGTACTGTCGGCGTGCGAAACTGGTGTCGGTGAGGTCCAGAATGGTGAAGGTGTTTACGGGTTGCGCAGGGCCCTGGTATTGGCGGGGGCTGAGAGCGAGCTGATCAGTTTGTGGAAAGTTGACGATGAAGCAACAAGAGATTTGATGGTAGATTTCTATAAACGGCTGGAGTCAGGAAAGAGCCGAGCAGTAGCACTTCGCGAAGTGCAGATCAAACTTCTGAAAACGGAGGGTTATCAACATCCGTTCTTCTGGGCGGGGTTTATCCTTTCCGGTGATTGGGGTGCTGTAAAAATCTCAGAATGAATTGTCCACGTTGCGACCAGGTACTTCGAGAGAATGCTGCATTCTGTGACAGCTGCGGGTTTAGTGTCGCTTCGGTATCAACAACTGCAGCATCAACTCTTTCGTTAGACCAGGACCAAAAACAAAACGATCCTCTTCTGGGCCGAGTCATTGGAGGCAAGTACAAGCTGCTCACTCAACTTGGTAGTGGCGGAATGGGAGCCGTATATCGCGCCCGTCGAATTCACATCGGCGACGACGTTGCGGTGAAACTACTGCATCGAGAGTACGTCAATGAAACTCAAACCGTTGAGAGGTTTCGTCGTGAAGCACAAGCGGCAGCGATGCTCCGGCATCCAGCCGTAGTGGCGATCTACGACTTTGGTGAGGCTCGCGGTGACGACCCTGCGTTCATTGTCATGGAGCTTGTTGAAGGGCAGACGTTACGCAAAATACTCGAGGTTGAAGGTGCACTCGATCATCATCGCGCGGTGACCCTTTTGGCGGACGTCTGCAAGGGAGTTGCTGTAGCTCACCGGAGCAATATCGTCCATCGCGACATCAAGCCAGACAACATCATGATACTTCCGCGGGATGTAGATGACGGACACGAGCGTGTGAAAGTCGTCGACTTCGGGATCGCAAAACTGAAGGACATGGTTGCGGGAAAGACGCTCACCCAGACGGGACGCATCATTGGAACTGTTTACTACATGTCTCCCGAACAATGTGCGGCTGAACATCTTGATGCACGTGCCGATGTTTATAGTCTTGGTGCGGTGCTTTATGAACTGCTAACGGGTTATCCGCCTTTTACAGCCGAGACCGCCACAGGAATAGTCGCGAAACATCTTACGCAACTGCCTCCGCCTTTCCCGAAGGAGTTGGCGATTGCGCCTGAACTCGAGACAGTGGTGATGCGCGCCCTGGCAAAGGAACGTGATGATCGTCAGAGCGACGCGAGCAATTTAAGAACGGAGCTGAAAAAAGCGATCGGCGAAGTGCCTTCACTCATCACCTCGGATAACTCGACAACTTCGACGGGAAGCAACAAGAAGTTTCCAGGCTCCAATTCCATTCCAACCGCTCCGACGATCATTCCAGTCGACAGCCATCCGCCTGAAGCGACTCCCGATCGATTGCCAACCGTTGAAAGCAAATCGACGAGCAAGAAGCGTTGGCTAATAACCACGTTCGCACTTGTTTTATTGCTTGTTGGCGCTTTCATACTGGCACCAAAGAAATGGTTCAGTCCGAGTCCGCAGAAAAGCGCTGAGTCGTCCGGAGCCGCAACGACTGGCCGCAGTGGTCCATGGCAAATCAATCACGTACTTGCGGCAAAGAATAGAGTGTACGCAATCGCTTTTTCACCTGACGATCGATCTCTAGTCACAGCGAGTTCCGAAGGATTGCGCGAAGATCGTGATTTCATTAGCGAGCTACAGTTCTGGAGAGTAGAGAATGGTCAAGAGGAAAAGAGCATCGTAGAGCACAGTGAAGGCATGCTTACCGTTGCGTTTTCACCTGACGGTCGTTTTCTTGCTACCGGACTCGGGTCAGGCAATGCGGGTGGAAAGATCGGTAAAGTAAAGTTATGGGACGCACAAACAGGCACGCTCAAATGGGCAGTGAATGGTCATAACGACTTTGCGACGTGCGTTGCGTTTTCACCTGATGGTCGAACACTCGCCAGTGCGAGCTTTGATAAGACAATCAAATTATGGGACGTTGAGTCGGGAGAGTTGCGAAAGAATTTGCCGCAGGACAGCAAGATCTACTCGATAGCATTTTCCCCGGCGGGAAATCTTTTGGCTGTTGCGAGTCAGAAAGCGGTCGAGTTGCGAGCCGCAGATACGAATGATCTAAAGCAATCCTTTTCGACGGATTCATTAGCAGCGGCAGCTGTGGTCTTCTCAAATGATGGACAAGTATTGGCAGGAAGTGATGTGAGTGGAAAAGTAACAGTCTGGGATACTCAGACTGGTGCGGTGAAGAAAGTATTTACAGATCACACTGATGTGGTAGACGCGTTGGCTTTTTCGCCCGATGGAAAGCTACTCGCATCTGGTGGTTACGATTCAACCATCTTTGTCTGGGACCTAGCGTCAGGGTTGGTGGTTACGAAGCTTTCAGATACTGACAAAGTGACCAGCGTAGCGTTTTCACATGACGGAAAATTACTTGCTGGAGGCGGGTGGTCCAAGTCAGTACGGTTGTGGAATCGATAGCCGAAAGTAATGGTCGTCAGGAGCGGCAACAGTAACAACTCTGAACGCGCTCCCGGCCCCACTTTCATTTCCTCTGACCAGATAAATCAGCCTTTAGGCCACTGGCTTGTCCAGTGGTCTTAACGTTCGTTGCTAATCATGTGAACTTTCTTTTGGTTATGCGCGCGCAAGCGCGCCGGAAGGGAGAGAGCTTCTTTTGTAGCAACAAGCGTAAGCACCACGGGGCAAGCCCGTGGCCTTAATTACTGCCTAACTTCCATACAGGCGGCGGGTGAAGTCGTTGGCAAACTTTCTTTCAGGATCATGCTTCCTCACTAGATCCATGAAAGTCAAAAACTTGTCCCCGTGAATCTTCAATAGATCGTCTTTTGTAAAGCTCTCGTTGTATTTCCCCGGATGAGGTCTGGCATCCACCTCGCGCATCAAATTCTCACTCGCTGCGAAGTAGTCTTCGAAACCGTTTGAGTCATTCGCCAGCAAATCCAGCCACATTGTTTGTCTTTCTCTACCAGGCCCAATCAAAGTCAGATCATGCTTCGCCGGAGTAAAGCGTACTTCAAAGAGTGTGTAGGGAAGTCTCTTCACAACGTACATGTCTTCGTAGAGTCGAATGAAACATTCGCAAACTTTGGCGGTACTTTTATACGGCACTGCAAACTCTAACTCCTGATGCAAGTGGTAGATGCTTCGATTAAATCCTTTGTAACTCTCCATCACCAGGTTGGTTCCACGTTTTAGACCATGTGTGATTCCGGAGAGTTTTGGTAGCAAGCCCGAATACGACATGAGATTGCCAAACCATGCGGCAAGCAAAGCATCGATTGAAATCGAGAGATACTCGCGAAATGGTCCCATTAATGACTTCTTGTCATCCGTCCTATTCCATGTGTTTATTTGACACCTGTCGGTAAAAGGAAACAGATACAGACTCACGTGATCGTTGTTATCGAGTAACTCATCGAGTTGATCCTTCACGACCGACCAATACGACATCTCAACTCTCTGCTGGAGATCGAAACGCTTGACGACTTTGAGGACCACTTCTGAAATGATGCCCACACCCCCGATTCCCCCGATGGCCGCCTTAAACAGATTGTCGTTCGGTTCGCACGTATGAACATCTCCATTTCCGTCTATCAACTTCAGACGCACAACGTGTTCACTAACGAAACCCCACTTTCCGCCAGTGCCATGCACGTCAGTGGAAATGATTCCTCCGATGCTTTGTGCGTCATGTGAGGGCAAAGCAGAAATAGCGAGCCCTTTTTCAAAGAGCATCTCTGAGATGTCGCGAACGCGGGTGCCACCTTTGACCGTCACTTGGAGGGCCTTCTTGTCTATCGAGACTAATCCACTGTACCGATCTAGTGACATCAGGGTGTGATCGGTAATGGGCCCCTTATTAAAAGAGTGCCCAGCGCCAAAAACTCGAAGTGCAGAGGCACTCTTGATTACGTCGATAATTTCCTGCTCAGTTGTAGGCTGGACAAACTTCTTCGGTGGATAACGGTAGCGCTTGAGCCAGTTGCTAAAGAAGCCGTTTCTTATTCTACCCTCGAGCCAGATGTAATGACCGAATGTGAGGGTGTAGAGAATTACATTGAGCGTAGTAGTCAACCCGCAATAGATATAGCCTCTTCGTTCCATGTGAGTTTCGTTTCTACCTGAGTGAACAGCTATTCCTTGTATCTCGGATATCGATAGCCATATCCCCAACGCACCCCGTTCAGCGAGAAGTGCCACTTGCCCGCTTTTGTTTGTCGAATACTGGGGAATGGCATCCACCATGGCCCGCCCACTCTAACAGCCAGAAACATCAACATGGCCCAGTAGGGATGACCCTGACCGGCAACTGCGCGCATTAATTCAATATCAGCTTCAAGACGAAGGTTTGTTGGTCCACCCTTCCAGTACGCTACATCATGCGCAAAACAACAACCCTCCCACGGAGGGTCCTTGCGGAAAACTCTGCGCCAGGCAAATGACATGAAGCCACTACAACCGTCTGTAGTGAAGGGTTTAAGTTCCTTGTTCTCGAGCGTCTTGAAAGTTGTCATCGTGGCCTCCCTTCCGATAACCAGCTGCGATTTTCGCTAATCCGTCACACGGCTCTCCATTACTAAAGATTGATCGCGGCGTAACAATTGAAGGACCTGAAATGGTGAAGGTGAAGGCGCCTGGAATTGAAGGCCACTTAGGATCTTCGCGGGTGATCATGGGTTGAGCGGGTCAGAACATTGGTCATATATCATTTGAAATTTATCAATTGTCATTGGAAGAAGGGCCCTTTGTTTTTTGATCCTTGGTCTTGGATGGGAGTCCATTTATTGTGGACCGATTGATGATTTGTTCAAGATAAGACCAAAGATCAAAAACCAAAGATCAAAGGCCTTCTTCCAATGACAATTGATAAATTTCAAATGATATATGGTGGATTCAAGTTGGAAGTGCAACTTTGAGATTAGTGGTTGAAAGGCAAGCTGCGCTAGCGTTAGCGTGCTTTATCAACG